>Ga0207433_10002528_pt1 | contig 37107 bp, 40 predicted proteins | sample YelNatPaOPGAMG01_FD_187559 | JGI IMG/M metagenome (GOLD analysis project Ga0207433, IMG submission 187559) | Hot spring thermophilic microbial communities from Obsidian Pool, Yellowstone National Park, USA - OP-RAMG-01 (SPAdes) (version 3) | ecosystem: Environmental > Aquatic > Thermal springs...
TCCTTATGCTAACATCAGTTATCAGTATCACAACGGGTATGGATCTTTCACAAGCGCTTGGAGAAATACTTGGACCAATAGCTGAGGCTGTCATAAAAATAATGTTTCTTGGAGTTATGGGGTGGACCGGCTCCATTGCGACTATGAGAGGTATACAACTCTACAAGGAGTCCAAACCATCCTTGCAAACACCAAAGCCTGAAAAACCGCCAGAAAAGCATGAATAAAAGATTTTACGGGGCCCATCCCTTGCGGTTGACAATTAAAGCCCTTGGATGGATAATCGCCCTCCTATGGATTATCACGCTAATTCTACCAATCTCCGTGGTTTTCTCACTGATGAAGCTTGCTGAAGGAAAAAACATGGGCATCCAAGAACCCATATTCTCGCTTTCTAATGGAAATCTCTCCTTAACCATACCCCTTTACATAAACAACACGGGCTTTTATGATATTTCAGAAGTAAGCGTAAAAATAAAGATAAGCAAGGCAAATACTGCAATTGCAACCTTGTCGAAAAATCTGCCCGATATCCCAGCGGGTTGCATGATTAACGCAAGCTGCAACTTCTCTGCAAGCCTGAACGAAATTTTTCAAAGACACAGCACACTTTTAACAGAAGACGCGGATTTGGACGTGGATGCCGCATTGCATTTTAGAGTGGCTCGTGCCATAGCCTTCAACATCACCCAAAACTTTCCGACAAGGTGGGGTGCTCCCTTTCAAAACCTAACAGTGTACGACGTGGCATACAACACCACGGCCCATGTTTTCTCGTTTTCAATAAGTTTTAACAACCATGCCTTTTTCTCTATAAACGAGCCTCTTACAATAGAGTTGTATAATTCCGGCAGCGAAAAAGTCGGTTCAACCTTTTGGAGTTTAAATGTTCCTTCAGGAGAATCTTTCCAGGGACTCATTGAAGTGAATGTTGACCCTGCAAAAATGACTGAAAGCGGTTTTATCCGCCTATTTTTTGGTGGTTTGAAAATTTTTGAGGAGGGGTGGACTTTACCATGAGCGAACTTGAGCCTAGACCGAGCCGTCGAAAACTTGGCATAAGGGTTGCTAGAGCTTTTCTATTAACTGCTGCTTCTGGTGTTTTCTGGCTTGTAATTTGGTTTTTGACTTCCATGCTTTTGGCAAATTTTCCAAACTATCAAACGCTTTTTACAGTTTTAGCTTGGGGCTTACTCTTTTTCACTTTCGCCATTGCATTAGCTGAAGGAACGATTTACAAGTACCTTCTGATCATCATTCGAGCTTTCTTCCTAATAGTGTACTTGGCCTATGCAACAAACAGCGGCACCCTAACTATAAACTTTAAAAATTTCACCTTAACAGTGGAGTTTGTACCATTGCTCGCCTTAATGATTGTAATAAATCTTCTGGACATAGCTAGAGGGCTGCTGCAAGCAATAGAGTTTGCAGCCCAAAGCCCCAAAGACTAGCTCATTGGAAACCGGGGGATTCTAAGTAATTCTTTACTCTTTGTAGGAATTTTGCAGCTGGCGCCCCATCCACTATTCTATGGTCATATGAGAGGCTCAACATAACAAAAGGTTTAAACGTTATGCTTCTGTCGGTAGTTATAACTGGCTTTTCAATGATTTTTCCAACGCCAAGTATGGCAGCTTCAGGCGGGTTTATTATTGGCGTGAAGAACTCCACGTCATACATGCCCAAATTTGAAACAGTGAAGGTTCCACTGCCTATTTCCTCCTTTTTCAGCCTCCCTTCTCTAGCTTTTTCCGTTAAATCTCTGAGGGCTTCGTCTATCTCCTTTAAAGATTTTTTATCCGCATTGTGGATGACTGGAACCACTAATCCATGTTCGGTGGCTACTGCCACGCCCACGTTTATGTCTTCGAAAACCTTGATTTTATCGCCTTCAATGGTGGAGTTTATGATGGGGTTTTCCGCTAGGGCTTTTGCGGCGGCTGCCACTATTATGGCGGTATATGAGACTTGAAGCTTCTCATGAAGCTTAACGGCCTCTGAGAAATCAACACTCATAATCAGTGTGCTGTGGGGGGCTGTTCTAAAACTTGCAGAGACCCTTTCCGCTGTGGTTTTTCTATAACCTCTTAGGGGTATAACCTCCCTAATTTTCGGCTGCACTCCACGAGACTCTTCAATGAATCGTCTCACATCCTCCTCAACGATTCTCCCCTCTGGCCCGGTGCCCTTCACAAGGGATAAGTCCACCCCATACTCTCTAGCTAATCGTTTTGCAGCTGGAGAAGCTGGAATCCGCTCTTTTGCTTCGGCAACCTCCTCTGGAGCTTTGGATACGATTTCTACTTCTGAAAACTGTTCGTCCGGCGCTGTTATTACGGCTATAACAGCGTCTACGGGGGCTTCTTCCCCCTCGCCTACAAGAATTTTCCGCAATATGCCTGAGGCTGGGGCTTCCAAGTCGTAGGTGGCTTTCTCCGAGATTATTTCGACGATTGGCTCCCCCCTTTCGACCATTTCACCTTCACGCTTATACCATTTGCCAACACTGCCAGTCCTCATGGTTAAGCTAAGCCTTGGCATAACAACTTTGGTAACCATTTTCAGACGATCTCCTTGACAGCCTTAATTATCGCCTTCTCGTCTGGAATTACATACTGCTCCAATGGTGGACTGAAAGGTATTGGCGTGTCCGGTTCAGCTACCCGCTTTATGGGCGCGTCTAAATAGTCTATGGCTTCTTCAGCTACTGTAGCGGCTATTTCGGCTGTTACACCTGCCGTTTTGCAGTCCTCACTTACAACAACAAGCCTACCCGTCTTCTTAACAGAGCTTATTATCGCCTTTTTATCGAGGGGCGACAGGGTTCTAGGGTCGACAACCTCCACGCTTATGCCCTCAGCCTCTAGAATTTCCGCAGCCTTTAAGGCTTTATGAACCATGTAAAGCGTAGCCACAACTGTTACGTCTTCGCCTTCCCTTTTAACATCTGCCACACCAAACGGCACGGTATAGTCCTCTTCTGGAACCTCGCCCTCAATTGGATATAGAAGCTTATGTTCACAGAAAATCACCGGGTTGTCTCCGCGGATGGCAGCCTTCAAAAGCCCCTTAGCATCATAGGGCGTGGAAGGAACAGCCAAATACAATCCTGGAACATGCATGAACCAAGCCTCCAAACATTGTGAATGATGCGCAGCAATGTTCACTCCCCCTCCAAAGGGTGTTCTAATCACAAGAGGCACTTTAGCTTGTCCACCGAACATGTATCGAAGCTTTGCCGCTTGGTTGGCGATTTGATCCATGGCTAGGGCCGTTAAATCTCCAAACATGATTTCAGCCACTGGACGCATCCCCGTTATGGCTGCACCCACTGCAACGCCAACTATGGCGGATTCAGATATGGGTGTGTCCCTAACCCGTTCGTCTCCAAACTCTTCGGCTAAGCCTTCCGTTACTTTGAAGGCTCCGCCCCAATACCTGCCAATGTCCTCACCTAAAAGAAAGACGGTTGAGTCTCTGCGCATCTCCTCTCGTAAGGCTTCGCGCAAAGCCTCCCTATAGGTTATTTTTTTCATTAAACGCTCCTCCTATGCGTAAACATCTTCTAGGGCCTCTTGGGGCGCCGGATAGGGACTTTCCATGGCGTATTTGACTGCTTCCTCAATTTCGGCTGCAACTTCTCTGTCGATTTGCTGGATTTCAATATCCGTCAAAATGTTGGATTGAATGAGCTTCTCCCTAAACCGTTTTATTGGATCTTTGGCAAGCCAAGCCTCAACCTCTTCCTTCGGTCTATATTTTGCAGGATCAACACGGGAATGTCCCCTATGCCTATAAGTTTTACATTCAATAAGTGTGGGGCCTTCTCCTCTCCGTCCTCTTTCAGCAGCCTTAAGAGCGGCTTCGTAAACGGCTAAAACATCATTTCCATCGACCACAACACCCGGAATTCCATAGGCTGCTGCCCTGTCGGCGATGTTTTCTATCCGCATGGCTAATGACTGGCGTGTTCCCATGGCGTACAAGTTGTTTTCGCAGACGAAGATGACTGGCAACTGCCATATGGCCGCCATGTTTATGCCTTCATGGAATGTTCCTTGGTTAGAGGCGCCGTCGCCGAAGAAACACGCCACAACTTGGTCTTTTCTTCTAAGTTTTATGGACAAGCCTGCGCCAGCGGCTATAGGTATTCCAGCGCCTACGACGGCTGTTGCCCCCAGCACGCCTATGCTGAAGTCTGCAATGTGCATTGAGCCGCCTTTGCCCTTGCAGTAGCCGGTTTTCTTCCCCAAAATTTCGGCCATGACACGTTTTACGTCAGCGCCTTTCGCTATACAGTGTCCGTGCCCCCTATGGGTGCTTGTAATATAATCATCCTTTCTTAAGGCACTGCAAACGCCAACAGCCACAGCCTCTTGCCCAGTATACAAGTGTATTGTTCCCGGGACGAGGTTTTGGGCGTAAAGCTCGAAAACTTTCTCTTCGAAAAGCCGAATTTTAACCATCATCCTATACATTTCAACAAGTTTTTCTTTGGGCAAGTCCGCTGTTAACATCAACCTTATTTGCCCTCCACGTGATTAACCTTCTCTTATAAATCTGGATACTTTTAACATTAATCCTTAAACGGGTTTAAAGGCCAAAAGTAATGAAAAGCTAAACGTTTAATCATGGAGCCACAAGCCATATAGCAAGCACCACCAAAAACTAGAATTAAGAGTGGTTAAATGCAAAAATCCTACTCTAGGCTGCTGGGAATAGTTGGAAAACCCAACACGGGAAAATCCACATTTTTCAGCGCTGCAACGTTGGCTCCTGCTGAAATCGCCAATTACCCCTTCACAACCATTAAGCCGAACCGTGGAGTGGGCTATGTGAGAACTCCATGCGTTTGCAAAGAATTCAACGTTAAAGACACACCAGTCAACTCTCTATGTCTAGAGGGGGTTAGACTGATACCAGTGGAATTCATTGATTGCGCTGGCCTTGTTCCGGGTGCATGGCAAGGCAGAGGTTTGGGCAACCAGTTTCTAGACGAGATCAGGAAAGCGGACGTGCTCATCCACATAGTTGATGCTTCTGGCGGAACAGACTCTGAAGGGCGGATATGCAAGCCGGGCGAGCATGATCCGGTGGAAGACGTGAAGTTTTTGGAGCGGGAAATAACCATGTGGATGGCCAACATCCTTAAAAAGGATTGGCCTAAAATTGCAAGAACCGCGGAATCCGAAGCGAAAGACCTTCTAACAATTCTTGAAGAGAGGCTTAGCGGCTTAGCCATCAAAAGAGTCCACATTTTTGAGGCTGTAAGGCGAACTGGTTTAAACCCAGACAAGCCTACCTCTTGGAGTGAGGAAGACTTTTTAAGGTTCATTGACACTTTGAGGCAGATTGCAAAGCCAATGCTGATAGCAGCCAACAAAATGGATATACCTACGGCTGAAGAAAACTTTGAAAGGCTTAGGAAGCTAAACTACATTGTGGTGCCATGCTGCGCCGAAGCAGAACTCGCACTGAGGAGGGCCGACGAGAAAAAACTCATAGACTATAGGCCTGGAGACTGCAGCTTTAAAATCAACAGTCCAGAAAAGCTTACCGAAAGCCAATTAAAGGCGCTAGAAACCATTAGGGAAAGAGTTCTGCTTAAATTCGGCTCCACAGGAGTGCAGGAAGCCATAAACATGGCTTATTTCAAACTATTAAACATGATAGTAGTTTATCCAGTTGAGGATTTAGAGCATTTGTCCGACCACAATGGGCGGGTTTTGCCAGACGCCTATCTAGTGCCTTACGGGACGACGGCCCGCGAACTCGCCTACTTAATCCACACAGAGCTTGGTGAAAGCTTCATTTACGCCGTGGAGGCAAGAGAACGGAAAAGGGTTGGCGAAGACTATGTGCTTAAAGACAGAGACGTCATATCAATAGTGAGCGCCAAGAAAAGAGCATAAGCTTATGATTTTATGTGCCGAAACGCCTTTTCCGCTTCTGGAAGGTGCGCACAGCCCTCAGCAAATCAATAAAACGAAAATCTGGCCAATAAACGTCCAAAAAACAGAGTTCGCTGTAGGCTGACTGCCAAAGCAGGAAACCGCTCAGCCGTTCTTCGCCTGAAGTCCTAATGATAAGGTCGGGGTCTTGTTTGGGCAGGTGTGAAGTGTACAAGTATTGTTCGAAAATTCCTTCATCAACCTCCTCTGGCTTCAGCTCCTCCTTCTGAACTTTTTCTGCTATCTTCCTCGCAGCGTCCACTATCTCAGCCCTTCCTCCATAGGCAAAGGCTATGTTTAAAAAGTGTTTGTCATAGTTTTGGGTGGCCTTCTCCACCTCTTCTACAAGTTTCTGTAGGTTTTGTGGCAGAAGGTTTATTCTCCCTATAACTTTAACGCGTACCTTGTTTTTGTGGATTCGTTCGTCTTTCAAGATTTTCTGGAGTTTTTCGCTGGCGATTTGCATGATTTCTTCAACTTCTTTTTTGGGGCGGCGGAAGTTTTCCGTTGAGAAGGCGTAAAGGGTTATAGACTTGACGTTGAGCTTTAAACACCATTCCAAGAGTTGTTCAACTTTTTCAGCTCCTTCCTTGTGGCCAAGCCATGGGGCAAGCTCTTTTTCTGCAGCCCATCTCCTATTTCCATCAAGAATTATTGCTATGTGTTCGGGTTTTTTGTCGTTTTTAACTTGGTGCCAAAGCCACTTCTCATAAAGCTTGTAGGCGCCGATAGCTGAAAGAATTGTTTTAAGCATTATTTAATCCTCGCATTTTTTAAGGCGTTTGCACACGTGCATTTGCCTCCGCGTTCCACCGGTAAAGCCTCAACAGTTTCAATTAAAAGTTGCTCTATTTTCGGCTGAACTTTTCTAGAAATGTTAAAGACCTCTCCTGGTGTTATGCGCTCTTGTAGACCGGCAGCCATGTTCGAAACGAAACAAACCGCTGCATAGCAAATTGCTAGTTCCTTTGCAAGCACAGCTTCTGGAACACCGGTCATGCCAACAACATCGAAGCCCAACCGTCTAAACATTTCAATTTCAGCCGGAGTCTCAAAACGGGGGCCCTCAGTGCAAACCAACACAGCATGGCTCCATAAATGTAGGCTAAGCTCCTTAGCGCATTTTATGAGCGTTTCTCGTATTTCTGGGCAGTAGGGTTGGGACAAATCAATGTGGATGACTGGAGCTTCGTCATAAAAGGTTGTGGGGCGCTGTTTTGTGAAGTCGGCGAAATCGTGGGGAACAACTATGTCGCCAGGCTTAAAATCCTTGTTTATGGCTCCAACAGCGTTTACGGCTATAATCCTTTCAACTCCAAGCTGGTGCAACGCGTAGATGTTCGCCCTATAATTTACCTTGTGCGGCGGAACGGAATGTTCAATGCCGTGTCTTGGGAGAAAAACAGCGTCTTTATTTCCAATTTTCCCCATGAACAAGGGTGGAGGAATGCCATAAGGTGTTCCAATGCGGATTTTTTCTGCGTTTGCAAACAGTTTTTCGAAGCCTGTTCCTCCGATGATTGCGACTTTAGCTTTCTTCAAACTCTTTTTGCTCCTCCGTTGTTTTCTTGAAGAACCCCCTTGCTGATCTGTGGATGACAAGTATCACGAGTAGTGAGGCTATGCCTATTAGAATGCCGATTACTATTGAGAAAACCAGTGTTTCATATCCGATTTTAGGGTTAATTAGGATGCTGGACGCAGCGTCAAGAATTTGTCTAGTCCATGCAATTAAAAGTATTAGGGCGGCGTTGCGCAAAAGCCTAGCATCTCTCTCAAAGTACCAACGTATGGCCCTTCCGGTTAAAGCCACGCATATGCCTATGACCATGAGGTCTTTGGAGTCTCCAATAAAAAAGCCTGCAACCTGTGGTAAAACGCCTACCCAATTGGACAGATCCAAATTTGATTCTATAACAGCGCCCCATCCGAGATAAACGCCTATTCCCATGCATAAGAATCCAGCAAGGGCGGAAAATGTCGAAATCTGCACTGGGAGAGGTGGAGGCGAATACTCTTTCATCCACACGTAAAGCTTTTTTGCCAATCTATCTACTCCAAAGCCTTTTACAAGCATGAAGGCTCCCAAAACAATAACAAACGCCATTAAATAATAGTGGACTAAGTTGAATATGGCAAGAATGCCCAAAATTAGGAAGAGCACTCCAGGAAGCCCTAGTGCAATGCGGGAATAGCGGGGGTTTTCGACAAGCATTTTGAAATATCTAGTGAATAGGGCTGCTGTCTCTTCTATTGATTCGCTGTGCCTTACTACTAGCCTTCTAACTGATGATACGGGCACTCTGGACTCTATGAGGGGTAAAACTGCTTCATCCGAATAGCCGTCCGTAACTAATATAACTTCGTTCGCAGGAAAAGCCTTTAAAACGTCGCTTAGTTCTGCAACTATTTTTCTGTCAGCGCCAACCCCGCCAAGCTCAGAGCCGGATATGGTGGCTATTTCAAAAACCTCGTCTGGTTTTCCCTCGCTGACTAGGCGGTCGTAAATGCGCACCGCCTCAAACATTGCGTTTGCATCCGGCTCTTCCGGGTCTTTTAAGGCCAGCGCCACTGCAGCGTTAAGGTTTCCCTCCCGGCCGATTAGAGGTGTTTTGATTTCTGTTTTTGTCCCTAGGTCTCCGTCTCTGTCAACGCATAAAATTAGAATTTTTTTCTTCTCATCTTTTTCTTCGTTCTTTGTTGTCATTGGTTTTCTGTTCCCAATCAATAAATATGCGAGGCTACTTTAATTTTATGCTGTTCCCTTTTCCGTTAGGATTTTAAATTCCTCCCATGATAGTTTTTCGCCACGCTTCAGTTTATCCATGGCTTGCTTTGCAATTTTTTCCAGAAGATTTTCTTCGCTTTTCCTTCGTTCTTCCTCCTCTTCTGCTTGAACTTCTTCCTTCAGTTTTCTTATTTCCTCCAAAATTTTCTTTATCTCCTCCAGAAGGGGTTTTGCTTTCTCTTTTGTTTGCAAAAAGAGTTTATGGACGCTGTCCGCCTCGCTTTTAAGCTTTCTCGCTTCCTCTGCCTTTTTAAGCATTTCCTCGTGGATTTTCTGGCTTTTCTCCGCTTTCTCAATTATTCTTTCTCGAAGGAGTTTTGCTCTTGCCTCAAGAGCCTTCAGTTCAGCTGTTAGCTCAAGCTTTTTCTGGCTTAGCTGCTCCATCTTTCTATAAACGCTTATCTGGTCTTCCAATTGTTCAACTCGTTCGACAAGCTTTTTCTCCTCTTGAAGGCTAAGCGGTGTTGTCTGAATCTTCCATTCGATGGCCTCAACCTCCTTCTGCAAAGCGTTAAAGCTTCTTGAAGGTTTTTCCGCCGTCAAGGCTTCAATTTCGCTTTGTAGATTTTTGAGTTCCTTTATTTTTTGGGCAACTTCTGTCTTAAGCTGGATTCTCTGCCTTTTTAGCTCTTTAACTTCGGCGTTTATTTCGTCTCTGGAGCTTTTCAGTTTTTGAACTTCGGCCTTTAAGCGTTTAAACTCCTCGTTTAAGCTGTTCCTTTTTTCAGCTAACTCTTCTGCTTCAGCGTCCAGCTTCCTCTTCTCCTCTTTTAAGGCTGAGAGCCTATGGTTAAGTTCCTCGATTCTTCGCGTCTTCTCCTGCTTTGACAATTATGGTCGCCCTTTCTCTTTTTCCCATTCAAGAATCTGCTGGATTAATTTTGCCCCTTCTCCCTTTGTGAATAGAGGCAGATTCCAGTTTTCCACGGTCTTCCAACGAATCACTTCTATTTTTCCAGTTTTCTTGAGGATTGGCTCTTTGTATATGAGGATTCCTCTTCTCTGCCATGGAGGCGTGTTAGCCAAGTTTATTCCATGTTTAAACAAGGTTTCGTGAATTTCCTCTGTTTTCATTCCTTTTAACTTTTTAGCTATTTCCGATGGTTTATGGCCTCTTTTTCTGAAAAACCAGTAGGCGTAAGCGTTGTTATGGTTTCTCCAGGCGTTGGTTTGCCTCCAAGCTAAATATTTCAGTATTGCTTCCTCGTTGGGCATGACAACTATTCTAGAGTCAAAGGCTGCCGTGGCTTTTTTGTCAAAAAGCTTCTGCAAGCACGTGGTGAATGCTGCTGAGACTAGGCCTGGCATAACCGAATCTATTTTCTCCACTCTCCCACTGAAGGGCGTAGCATGTGTGAAGAGGATGTTCAGCTCGTCGCTAACCACGTAAATTAGGGTGGGGCTGAAACCTTTTTCAAAAAGCATTCTACCAGAATAGGTTAGGCATTCAGCAAACTTTTTGTCAAAGGGTTTTTCGGCGCCAATTGCCTCGGAAAGGTCTTTGAACTTCCAGCCGTCAAGTCTTACGAAAAATGGGGTTTCGGACGGAACGGAGGTTTTCGCGAAAATCTCGTTTTTAACTAGGCTTTTGTAGCTATTCAAGGATAATTCTTGCATCTACAGTTTTTGCTCCCTTCTCGTAAACCATTATGGGGTTTAAGTCAAGCTCTTTGATTTCCTTATGTTCCGTTACAAGCCTCGAGGTGTTAAGCAAAATTTTGACTAGGGCTTCCGTGTCTGCTGGTGGCAGATTCCTATAACCCTTAAGCAGCGGGTAAGCCTTAATCTCTGTTAGCATTTCGCGGGCTTCCTCCTCGGTTATCGGCGCTATTTTGAAGGTTACGTCTTTCAAGATCTCAACGAAGACTCCTCCAAGTCCAAACATTAGTGTGGGGCCGAACTGGGGGTCTTTTATGGCGCCGACAATAACCTCCGTTGATGATGGAGCCATTTCCTGCACTATTATGCCCAATATTCTAGCGTCTTTCCTATGCATTTTAGCATTTTTCATTATCTGCTTGTAGGCGGCTTTAACCTCCTTTGCATTTTTGAGGTTTAAAATTACCCCGCCAATGTCTGACTTGTGGATTATGTCTGGCGAAACAATTTTTAAAACAACTGGAAAGCCTATTTCCTCTGCGAATTTGACGGCTTCCTCCTCATTTTTAGCGAGTTTGAACTTGGTTACTGGTATGCCATATTCCATGCATATGGTCTTCGCCTCAGTCTCCAACAAATACTTTCTATTCTCTTTGGCTACATTTGCAATTATTTCAGGAGTTTGCCTCATGCTCCTGCCCCTGGAAACGTTTAATAGTTTATGTTTAGGCTATTTAAGGAGTTTCTCTTAGAAAAAGCCTTTTCAGCTCAATTCCTGGAGGGCCCTAATTCTTTTGACCACATGAGGGTGAGTTGAGAATATTTCATTTATCCTGTCAATAAACGTTAATTTTTGGGATAGGATTTCTTGGACAAGCCTTTGGTCGCTTGAACTCGCCATGACTGAGAGGGTTACTGATTCTGCTTCTGCTCTATCTGGGTCTGCTATAAAGAGGGCCTTGAAAGCGTTTAAATGCTGCACCTCCTTTCTAGCCTTCCTCATGTTCTTGGTTGCATGTACTATTTTTGCCAAGCCCAGGGAAAGTTTCTGGGCGCCGTTTTCCACAATGGTGGCGCTGTGTCTGTCCGCATAATACTCGCGGACTCTGCTTAGGAAGGAAACACAAACGTAGGTTAAGAACATTGAAAAGGCTACAAGACCCATGCCCAGAAGTGCAACACCGCTGCCCTCCTCCCTTCTCCCCCTAGTATACATGGATGAAACCATGATCGAGTAGCCTATATAGTAGAATAAAGCTGGAAGAAGCGAAACAAGCATCATAACTTGGACGTCTCTATGCTTTAAGTGGCCAAGCTCATGGCCGATAACAGCTTCAACTTCACCCTCATTTAGGGTTTTTAGCAAACCCTCTGTGACTGCCACACTGTTTCCAGCTATGGGCGAGCCGTACGCGAAAGCGTTGGGTATGGGTATGTGCGCTAGCATAAGCTTCGGCTTTTTGATGCCGCTTTTTTCGCTTAGGTTTTCCACCATTTCATGCAGCTTCGGATTTTCGTCTTTAGGAATTTCCCTTACGCGGTATATGGCGTCGATTACATATGGCGATACTAGCCACTGGAGGAGGTTGAAGGCTATTACGGATACTCCAATGTAGATTAAGCCTACCTGGAGGAAGCTTAGAATAACGGCTATTACAAGCGTGGACAAGGTGAAGATTATCGCCAAAGACGCTACCATCGATAGGCGAAGTTTCCAAATGCTTGGCATTTAAATCACTCAATGTTCAAGCAATCAAAACCAGCTTATATATGTTACTTAAGCTATTCTAAAGAAGCCCAAAGAGTAATTTTATTACAGTCTGCAACATAATCTTTTCCATGCAAACCCTAGTTGACGACGTGGGAAGCTTCCCCTTGCCGAAGTCTGTGGAGCGAAAAAACTTTGAAAAGGCCTACGCCATGGCAAGGGAGTGGGCGGCTGAAGGCAGAGACTTTAAGGAAAACGATTTTTTGTTTAAGAACTTCTACATGGTTGTCGCTGCTTCTTTCAAAATGAAGTGTGAAGCTGGTTTGGATGTTGTAAATTATCCGCAGCACTATGATATATGCCGGCAATTCACGGAAGTTATTCACAAGGCGATGGAGAAGGGCACATACATTGTTGAGAAGAAAGATGCGGTTATACCAGAAGTCTATGTCATAAGCAGAGAGGCTAAAAAACTCTGTGAAGAGCTTAGAAAAGATAAAATTGCCCTCCGCGTCTGCGTGACCGGCCCATTGGAGCTTTATCTAAAAGAGATTGGGGCAACTGCTTATCGAGATGTTTTATTGATGTTTGCAGAGACAACGCGAAGGTTTGCTGAAAACTCGCTTTTAAACTCTAAACACGTTAAGACCGAAGTGGTTTCCTTAGACGAGCCTAGTTTTGGCTTCCGTGATGTAGCCGCTGAAAAGGACATTGTAATAGATGTTTTGGAGAAAGCCTTCAACTTCAGTGGGGTGGTTAAGCAGATTCACGTCCACTCTCCGTCAAGAATCGCCGAAATCTTAGAAGTTAAGAACATAGATGTGGTTTCAGTGGAGTATGCTGCTTCTCCGCGAAACCTAGAAGGCATATCCAAGAGCATGCTGGAAAAGGCAAATAAGCAAATCCGTGTTGGAATAGCTAGAACAGATATAGACGCCATATTAGCTGAGCTTTATGAAAAAGGCTTAAGGGAACCGCAAATCTGGCAAATAGTCGAAGATGAAAACATTATAATGGGCAGATTCGAAAAGGCTAAAGCAAAATTTGAAGATAGATTAACGTTCACAGGGCCGGACTGCGGCTTGGGTGGATGGCCAACTCAAGAGGCAGCCCAACTACTTTTAAAAAGAACGGTGGATGCCGTGAAAGCTACTGGACATTAATCTTAATAGTGTTTAGTTGATAAAAACTTAAAATATCTGAGGTTTTTAAGAGGCGAAAATTCACGGTAAAGAGTTGCAATTAAAACGCTTGATGATTTTCGCTTTAATGTCCATCCTTGCTTTCTTATCGTTATTCAATGCAAAGGCGAGGGGCAACAAATTTCAACTGGTAAAGAAGCCCATGTGGGGAGCTTGACTGTTAGTTTCGACGCTCATGGCTGCTTCGGCTTTCCACCCTCCACCGCTTAGCGGCTTGCCGCCCATCGGCGATCTCACCACGGAGAATAAAATGATGATTTCTGGTTACACTATATTCCTCTACAACTTGTCTGCCGTCTGCATCATGAAGCTTGTGGACGCCAAAAAATTCAACAGCAAAACCCTAAAAGTATTGGCGGCCCTCATAGCAGTCCTCATAATAATCCAAGTAATCTATAAACAGCCCTAAACGGAAAATAACAAAACCATTTTCCTACCCCCTCCCCTCTAGATTTTCGCGTATCAAAAAGGTCATAGTTGTGGTTGCTTCACGTTTACAAATACGCTACTCCTCTCTAGATTTTCCAACATTTTTTGGCTAGCGGAAAAGCCAAAAACAGCCTACCCTCTCTAGAATTTTTAAGGACACAGTTGCTGAAAAGAATGAGTAAGAAAAACTGTTTTAGTTTGCTGTTTTCTTTTCACGTAATTGTTGCAAATGCTGTAATATCTAAAATGACCAGAAATCCCGGCTAAGGCACCATATGTGGGGCCGAGGCCGGGATTTGAACCCGGGCGCCGGGCTCCACAGGCCCGTAGGCTTCCAGGCTACCTCACCTCGGCCACTTTTGTAAAGTCTCTTTTACTTTTAACGTCTACTATCTATTTTCTCTTTCGGAGCAACATGAGCTTCTATAATTTATGGCGTTTTGTCAGGTGAATAAGGATGGTTTGTGTTGCGTTTGGGATGTATCTGGATTTGGAATATGGATTATGAAAACGCTGGCTATGCCTATTATTGTGAGGTAGGGTCTGTTTGGATAAGCATCAGCTGCGTAAAACGTTGGAGAGGATGGGTTATTCCCAAAAGGCTGTTAAGGCGGTTCTTAAATGGTATGAGTGAATTTTGTGCGTTTATACTTTTTTCTTTTCACCGATTACTTCCATCAGAAATTCTTTAACCGGTTTCGTGAAGGTTTCTCGCACTTTTCTAAGGAGTTCTTCACCGTTTTTTGTTAGGGCGTAGTGTCTAATCTTGCGTTTGCCTTTGATGGTCCATTGGCTGCTTGCAAACCCCTCCTTTTCAAGCCTGTGGAGAAAGGGGTAGACTATGCTTGGTTTGAGGGTTCTTCCCGTAAGTCTCTTAAACTCGGCTATAAGCTCGTATCCATGTCTTGGTTTGTGATACAAAAGCCAAAGAATTATTGGCTTTTCAAGGCTGCGGATGAAGGCGTCGCCGATTTTAACCATAGACTTTCATAAAAAATTTAGAATCATGTGTATATGAATTTTCCGTTTTAACAATAGCGCTTATATCAGTGTTAAGTGTTAAAACTAACGTTTAAAATGCTCAACGGTGAAAAATTTATCCATGGTTGAACTTGAAAAAGACCTTTTAAAAGCCACTGTCAGAGGCTTCAGCAGGGTCATAATCCTCTGGCTTTTAAACCAGAAACCCATGTCTGGATACAGCACATTTAAAGAGTTGAGGAGGCTTACCGGCTGGAGTTTCCATCCCGGAGTTGTTTATCCCCTACTATATGAGCTTGAGGAAAATGGACTGATAGAGGGAAAATGGGTGGAAAAGGGAAGGCGGCGCATTAAATATTACGCAACAACAAAAAATGGAATTGTAGTTTTAAACCGCGTTAGGGAACTTCTCGAGGCACGCGTTAAAGAGGTTTTAAAAGACCTAATCTCCTAATCCTATTTATTGATTGTTTTAGGTCAAAAATATTTTTACCCGTTAAATGCTCAATTTTGGCTGGTGAATTGGGTGCAGCTTTCTCCTTTAAGTGATGCGGTTAGGCGCACGTGCAATGTGCTTAAGATTGGGGCTTCCATGCAGGTTTTGGACTATGAGCAGCGTTTCTCCTCTTTGAAGAATTTTTACGAAGACTTGCTTTCAAACCTTGTTAAAATGGGATTCAATGTTAAGGAATCTTATGAAACGGCTGTGCAATTTTTTGGCAGTTCTTCCGTGTGTTTTGCTGGTATAGATGGAACCATGTATTCGCGGCCCCTTTTCGACCTTGTGGTTTTCTTCGGCGGCGCCTACGCCTCCACCGGAACGTTAACCTTCCATGAGGATAAGCCTCCAACCGTGAAATATGACGAGCGAACAGTTCGCCATGGTGCTGGAATATCCAGCGTGGTGCCCATATACGTGAATGAAATTCCAGATGTGGATCAAGCCTTTTTTGAGGTTTCCCAGCCGGATGAAGTGAGCCTTACAAAACCGCTCACGGAAGAGTCAATTATTAATAATGCAACGGTTGCCAATTGGATTATGACCTTTGCTGAATATTATTTGGCTTATAAGCTGGCTGTGGACGTCGAAAAGAATGTTCGAATAATCCTTTTGGACAGAAGCCTATCCATTGAGCGGGCAAGCCTCCTCTACGACACTTCGAAGCAGGCGTTATGGGAGGTGAAAAGCAACATATTGGGCTACACGGTTGAGGGGGAACCAATAGACGTCAACGATTTGACCATTGCCAGACAGTATGTATGCAACCAGCGTTTAGGCTTGCCTCCTCCAAGGGCAGACTATCTCCGCTACGCCATAATAGAGCTTCTTAAACGGAAAGGCGCTCTGACCAAAAAACAGATTTTGGCAGAATTTGACATAAAAGACGAGAAGAGGGCCAGAAGGGTTGAACGCGCCTTAAAGAACCTTTTAAAAAAGGGCTTTTTAAATGAAAAAGGCGAAGTTTACGCATTAAACCAAAAGTATGCGAGAACTTGGGAGCGCATTAAAAAGCTGGTTGTAAGCATAGGCGACAGATTCTTTTTCGCGGAAAACCCCGAAACCAGCAACCTCATGAAAATTGTGAAAGGTGGAAAAGAACATTGGCTTACAACCCTCGACATAGCTTTCCTGACGCTTTTCACCCTACACATGCTTATGGAAGAGTGTTGGAATAGGCGTATACTGCTTATAGGCTTGACCAAGGACACAGCGGCAAGAGACTTCAAGCGCCAGCTTATCCCAATAATGTGCAACAACGACTTGTTAAAGGCGAAAATTTCCCAAGAAGAGTTGGAGAAGCTACCCAACACGGATCGCATGATCCTCCAGTCGGCAAGCATTTTAAACGCGGATAAAATTGCGCCGCCTTGGAGCCTTATAGAGTACGATTCAGCCTTCAGAACCATGGTTTTGGACAAGCAGAACAGGAAGGACTACGTTTCGGGAGCCATAAAAAACAAGATAGGCTTGGAAAGGGTTTTCCTAAAAACCTATGTGCAGCTAAGCCAAGCTAAAACTGATCCGATGTTGCGAAGCAACGTTCTCCTCGTAGATCGCCTCGTCTACCCAGAATATGATTATAAGCCTGAAAACACCGTGGAGTTTTGGAACGAGCTTAGCGACGGCACAAAAGAACCCGTTGAAGTAATTCTATTCGTTGACAAAAGTGTGCCAAACAAGCTTCAAAACTTAACCATGAGCATTTTAGTGGCTATGGCGCCATCGAATATTCCAGAAGCCTTTGGGCATAATGCCCCACTTTTTATCGCCGACAAAATCGCTAAATGGAATTATAGCCAATTTAAACGTGTTGTGGACACCACCGCCGAGTGGATCCTCAACAACCATAAATTGAGAAGGTTCATATTCTATATGAGCACCTTTAGAGAGAGGCGAACAGCCATTGAAGCCGCAAGAAGAGAACAAATTTAACAGCCTATGCTTCACAGACTTCGACGGCAAATTCCGTGCTAGGCTGGCCGCCGTGATGCCCCGCTTCTTCGGCGGAGCGGAAGAGTCCAAACTGGCGGGGACAAGTGCTCGCTACCAGTGCCGCATAAAAGTGGAATACCAAAAAGACTTGATGGGACTGCTGGAGGAGGGCATGCTCCTAGCTGTTAAAAACTTTAAGCAGGCGCTTTTAGGCGAGGAACGCTACACGCTTATGGAGATAAGCCGTGTTTGGCCTGAACACTTCGGCTTGAGGGGCCTATCAGACCATGGCTATTATCCCATGCAGTTTGAAATCATAGAGCAGTCGGAGGCGGATTGGCTTACAGACGACCGTTCAACCATGATGATTCAGATAGACGCCATCCCCATAAACTACGACTTGGTCATAGACAAGAACTGCAACTACAGGTTTGTTAAGGGCTTCTCCTACCCCGTGGTGGGCAGCCCCGTTTACATTTTAAACGGTGAAATGATAAACCGCATGTATAACCAGAAAATAACAGAAAAGCTGGGCGTAGACCCATCCAAAACTGTGGAGGATGCAAGGCTTGACCCGAGGCTTGGAGTTGTCAAAATGTTTCAGACAAGCAATATGGTCATCCCCATATATGTGGATTTTGAAAAGCTTGTCCGCTACCATTTTGGGGTTTTCGCCTTCACAGGCGGTGGAAAAAGCAACCTCATGTCCAACATTTTGAGGCGCATTTTACTGCACACAAGCGAAGTTAAAGTTGTAGTTTTCGACATAAGCTGCGAATACATATTCCTCCTCCTAGACTTGCTTGCGGACGAGGCTATTCCAGCAAAAGTTATTCTGGAGCATAGAATTGACTCTATAGAACAGTTTTTCAACTCCGTTGTCAAGCCCCGCGAGTACGAAATGGACGAACGCATAAAGGCTGGATTAAAGTGCATTATGGAGCAGGCCAAAGTGGCTTTCTACACGAGGCCTAAGCAGAAGATCCCCACCTACGCCCAGTTTTTAGACGAGTTAAGCGAGCAGAGGAAAGGCAACGCAGACAAACCCCACTATTTGAATGCCATTGACAGAATCCACGACGCCATACTGGATTATATGGAGACTCATGGACTAAGCGAAAATCAAGAAGTAAACGAAGACTTCGTCAAATACGTAGATAAAATCTGTGTTGAAACAATGGAGGAGTTCAGAGTCCACGACAAAAGCGCCCTATACGCTTGGGCAACGACAAGAACCACCATACTAGACCAAATAAGAAAACGCCAGGAAGAAATGAAAGAGGAGACAGGCGGGCTTACGGCTGAAAAAATAAGGGAACTCCTAGAAGGCGACACGAGGCTTGTGTGCATCTCCATATCAGACCCAACAACCATAAAAGAACTGGTCGTAACTTTAACGCATGATTTGCTCATCCGCAGAAAACGCATGTTCCAAGTGAAACCTTACATCCTCCTAGTCTTCGACGAAGCCCAAGAATTCATTCCAGAACTTTCAGGCGCAGCAGGCATAGACAAAAAATGCAGCAAACAGGTAGAGACGCTTCTACGCCAAGGCCGCAAATATGGTTTAGGCGTGTGCATAGCCACCCAACGCATAGCCTACCTAAACACCAACGCCTTACAACAGCTGCACACATATTTTGTGGGAACACTGCCCCGCCCATACGACCGCGCATTGATAAGCGACACCTTCATGATAGATAAAGGCATACTGGAAAAAACACTGGAGTTCGCGCCGGGTGAATGGCTACTGTCCAGCTACATAGCCACAGGCATAGAAAACGTGCCCATATTCATAAAAGCCGACAACGCAGAAAAAGAAATAGAAAAATTCCTGAAAAACACGTCTTAGGCCCCATTCTCGCAGGAATGGTTTAAATGCCTTTCGTGATAGTAAGGATTCCCAAGAAAATTGCAAAACAATGGATTTTAAGGCATGAAAGAGATGGGCTTGACGAATATTAAGATATCTACTTTCTTAAATTCCATTACGAACTGCAAAACTATGAGCATACACCTGAAAGCCTACTTTTATTTAACATGCGCTTTCAAAAGCGGGGAGGGCAGCCTATAAGGGCAAGTTTTTGAGTTAGAGAAAAGAAGCTCAACGACATTGTGGAATTAATCTTAATAAGGACGCACGCCGAATCATTAACGTGATAACGATGCAAAAACTTGTCGGATATAGGATAGAAGTAGATGAGAAGGTTACACAGGGCATGAAGCTACCTGAGACTATGATTCTTTATGCTGTGGACATGAAACACACGGTTTTAACAGTTAAACCGAACAAAACTTTGGAGGAGAAGGCTATTACAAAAGCGGAAGTGAGGGTTGTCGCGGAGAAAAACAAGCATGTGATTCTTATTCCAATGAAAATATGCAATTTTTATCGGCTTGATGAAAGTGATTACACAGTTATGGTTTCCAACAAAGACCCCACAATCATTATGATATCCGTTTAGCAAGATTTCTCGCAACATTAAAGGAGAAAATAGAGTAACGAGAAAGGGATGTTTAGGCTAATCCGCATTTTTTGAGGAGTTTTTGCCATCTCAAGTCGGTTATCCGCTGGATTTCGTCAACCAATTTCGCATATTTTGGAGTGAACAAGTGTCTAAAGCGTCCCTGCACTGCCAAATATTCTTTAACTGGTTTCTTCTTTTGGGGTGCCATGGCGATGACTTTGCTGGGCGCTGATAGTTGGTATTCGCCGTTCACGCATTCCCATAGGGGGAAGACGCATGTTTCCACCGCTAGGCGGGAAAGCTCTATGGATTTGGCTGGATCGCTTCTCCACCCGCGGGGGCAAGGCGCAAAAACATGCAGGAAGGCTGGTCCTTCCACTTCTAGGCCCTTGCGCACTTTCGTTATTAGGTCCCGCCAGTAATAAGGCGCGGCTGTAGCCACGTATGGAATTTCATGGGCCACCATGATGTCGGCTATGGGCTTTTTGGGTTCAAGCTTGCCGGGAATAACCTCGCCGGCGGGCGATGTTGTTGTTGATGCGCCTAGGGGGGTGCCGCCGCTTCTCTGGATGCCGGTATTCATATACGCTTCATTATCGTAAAGCACGAATAGGAAGTCGTGGCCCCTTTCAACAGCGCCGGAGAGGGCTTGGATGCCTATATCATAGGTGCCTCCGTCTCCAGCTATGGCGATAACGTCCACATGCTCGTCTTTTATGCGTCCCTTTTTCCTCAACACTTTTATGGCCGTTTCTATGCCTGAAGCGTTGGCTGCTGCATTTTCGAAGGCCGTGTGGAGCCACGGCACAGCCCAAGAAGTGTAGGGATATATGGTTGAGACCACTTCCATGCATCCCGTTGCCATGGTCACTATGGTTGGTCCTCTAACAGCCTTCAATATGAGCCTCATAACTGTTGCCGGAGCGCAACCTGCACACGCTCTGTGTCCAGACATGAAGAGGTCTGGCTTTTCGGCTATGTCTTTTGCCGTAAACTTCCACTCTTCGCTTTGCATTTGCCTATCCCTCCTTTACTCTCTTAAACCAACATAGCGGATGGGCGTTTCAACACGGTTTTTCTCGACAATTTTTTGAAGGTCTTTGTAAATGGCTTGTATCTGCATAGGGCTTGTGTCCCTTCCGCCGAGCCCGTAAATGTAGTTGACAACGAAAGGCCTCTCGCCAGAATCATAAAGCGCGTGGCGAACCTCGTGGAAGACTGCTCCGCCATGGCCGCCAAAACTCATGCTTTTGTCCATGACGGCTATGGCTTTCACATTTTCCAGCGCCTTTCGAATGCTTTCCACTGGCAGCGGTCTGAAAGCGCGTATTCGCAGCAGCCCCGCCTTAACACCTTCAGCCCTTAACTCGTCTACAACAGTTTTAACAGTACCCGCTGTGGAACCCACGCAGACCGTGGCTATTTCGGCGTCCTCGAGGAAGTAGGGGTCGAGAAGTCCGTCGCCGTAGCTTCTTCCGCTTATTTGGGCATACTCGTCGTGCACTTGCCTAATAACTTCAAGCGCCTTTTTCATGGCTTCCTCCTGCTGCCGTTTAAACTCAAAGTAGTAGTTTGGGAAAGCCAGCGGCCCGAGGGTCATGGGGTTTTCGGGGTCAAGCCTAAGAGGCGCGTATTTTCCTTCATGGGTGAGCACTTTTGGGAATTGGCGGATTCCAACAAACTTTTTAACAGTTTCGTCTGGAAGCACGTTCACGTTTTCCACGGAGTGGCTTAGTTGGAAGCCGTCGAGGCAGACCATGGCTGGCAATAGGACTTCTGGATGTTCAGCTATCCGAAAAGCCTGTATAACCGAGTCGTAAACTTCTTGGGCGTTTTCAGCGTAAATCTGTATCCAACCGCTGTCCCTCTGCGCCATTGTGTCAGACTGGTCGCCGTGAATGTTTATGGGCGCGGACAAGGCGCGGTTTGCAATAGCCATAACCACTGGTGCACGGCAGCCAGAAGTTACGAAAAGCATTTCATGCATTAGGGCTAAGCCCGCGGAAGCCGAAGCTGTGAAGGTTCTTGCACCGGTTAGCGAGGCTGCAAGACACGCGGTTAAGGCGCTGTGCTCGGATTCCGTGCAGACGAACGCTGTTTCCACCTCGCCGTTAGCCACATACTCGCTGAACCTTTCAACAATAATTGTTTGCGGCGTAATGGGGTAAGCAGCCACAACATCCACGTCACACTGTTTAACAGCGTAGGCAACAGCCTCATCGCCGTTTAAAGCCAAAACCTTCTGTTCAACAACACTTTTCATCAAACATGCTCCTCCTATTCAAGTTTCATTTCAATCGCCTTGACGGGACACTCGTTGGCGCAGACCCCGCAGCCTTTGCAATAGTTATAGTCGAATTCTATGTCGCCCTTATCCGCCTTCCAACGTATTGCTCCATCCGGGCAGAAAATGGCGCATAGGAGGCATCGGGTGCACTTTTCCAAATCCCTTACGGGTTTATAGGTTTTCCAGTCTCCTGTTAGGAATTCGGTGTTCGGCTTCCAGCACACCGCGGCTATGGAAATTTCCTTCCAACCCTTCTCTTGGGACGTCATGCGGAACGCACCTCCTTGTAGGCTTCTTCTATAACTGCAAAGTTTTTCTCGGCTATGTCGCTTCTAAAACGTTCCTTAACCGTCTTCTTTATACTTTCTAGGCTGACCACCCCAGTTGCGCGGGCAACTGCGCCGAGCATGGCTGTGCTTGTTATGGGCAAACCCAAAATTTTTATGGCGATTTCGATGGCTGGAACAGTCCAAACCTCTATATTATCCCCGTTAAGCCTCTGCTTAACCTCAGCTGGGCTATCCTTCGAGTTAATTATAAGCTTCCCTTTTCCGCCAAGTCCCTCCGTCACTGGTACAGCCTTAAGCAATGTTGGGTCTAAAACGACAACGACATCTGGATTGTAAACCGCGCAGTGAATTTTGATGGGCTCGGTGCTTATTCTGGTAAAGGCTGCAACGGGTGCGCCCATCCTTTCGGGACCAAACTCTGGGAATGACTGAATGTATTTACCCTCGTAAACGGCAGCTCTTGCAAGCAGCTCGCTAGCTGTCCACGCGCCTTGACCGCCTCTACCATGCCACCTAACTTCAATGATTTTTTTCACGGCTAAACTCTCCATATATAGACTTCTCAAAATTAGTAACACCACCATATACAGTTTTTGGCAAACAATTTATAGTACAATAGGTAATAATCATCTGAGTTGCTGAGCGTTGGAGTTCTGCAAGATAAGAGAGGTTGAACCTGAAGAAGTTGATTCTTTAATATACCTTTGCATTTCACAAGAGCGAAGGAATGTTCCAACCTTTGTTGAAGGAGCTAGCATCAAGCGAGCTTGGGCGAAGAAATCCTTTCAAATGTTTGGCAGAATAGCGAAAATGGCATATGTAGACTCAAAGCCTGTTGGCCTAATCCAGTACCAACCTAAACCCGAAGAGAGGCTTCTGGAAATAACATGTATATTCGTTCCAGAAGCCAAAAATCACCGGCGGGGAATTGGAAAAGCCCTCTTAAACGCTTTGATAAAAGACATGGAAAAACCTAAACCCTACTTTGGCAACATGCCTCTTTTGGCACTGGTTACATGGGCCTTCAGCATTCCAGGATATTATCCTCAATACATGTTCTACCTGAAAATTGGCTTCAAAAAAGCCGTGGAGAGCGACCCAAATTTGCTTTATTACCCGTTTAAGGAAGGGTGTGTCTACCAGCCGAAGGCGGGCAGATTCATCCCACAAGCAGAAGACAAGGGCAAAGCTTTGATTTTCTATGACCCATCATGTCCCTTCTGTATGTATTTTGCAGAACAAATCAAGGAATCCATAGGGGAGGTGGCGCCAAGCCTTCCAGTGCGGATGATAAACATGTTTGAGGAACGGGAAGAAATCCAGAAGCGGGGACAAGTCCCCTATTGTGCTGTTAATGGGAAGCCCGTAACCGCCTTCTTCATGGATAAGGAAAACTTCCAAAAAGAAGTCAAAGCTGTGCTGGCAGAAACATAAAATCGCAGATACGTTCACGTCATCAGCGGCTTATACAACTTCAAGTAATCCGTCGCCGTTGGGAAGACTGCCCTAACCCTTTCAAGGCGTTTCCTAGTGTTTATGCTGTGCTCCAGCATTGTGAAGGCCCTCGGCGTGCTAAACCTTTCAATCTCGCCGTTTTCCCTTTTACGCATCACCCTTATGCAGTCGTCCACAATACAGTTTAGCACACACGCCCCACAGTATATGCAAAGCTCCTCCGTTATGCCGACCTCGCCGGTGAACTGCCAATAAAGCGCGTTGGTGGGGCAAACCTTAATGCATAACTTGCATTCCACACCCTTGCACGTCCGCTTGTTTATGGTTATCCTTCCATCAACAAAAAATTCCTTAACCCCCAAGGGTGTGAGAAGCTCTTGGCGGCGCTTCTGCTTCTCCCTTTGGCTGGTTTCAACTAGCATGCTAAATATGTCAGAAACCGTGGACCCGCTTGACCCGGCTTTCTGCCTCTCCATCCAAATTCATCTTGCTGAATGCTCTACTGGAAATTATTAACCCTTCAAAGATTATTAACTGTTCTATCCAATAGAAGCTAATAAGTCATTGGACATGGGCAAAAACGGCAACAACAATGGGGTCAGCTATCTAATTCTTAAACTCTTTTTAAATCGCTAGCTAGTGCTAGGTTTCGCTTACTCGCCGAAGAGCTTCTTTAAGTGATAGTTGTTTTCGCTTTGCGCATTGTTTTCTTGTTTTTCCAGTTCTGGAATGGCCGCGACTTTGGTGGACACGTTGAGCCTATGCTCCAACTCGTCTATTCTAGACTCAAGCTTCTCTATGCTTTCAGTCTTTATCTTAAGCTTCTGCTCCAACTCTTTGATGGCCAACTTCTCTTCCAGCAGCCTAGCCCTTTCCTCAAGGGTTTTCTCCTTCTCTTCCAGAGAGTGGAGTTGAAATTCTAGCTCCGCCTTCTTCTTCTGAAGGTCTTCAATCTCATGCCACAAAGACAACTTGCATGCACCAGCCTTTCTTCTAGCAAAGACAAAATAATAGGATTATGAATTTCGAATCAGTATCCGAATTCAACAATCACACAATAAGAAAGAGTTATAACAAACCATACCATAAATTAACCTCTCTCGGCGACCCTAAATGTGCGAGTTTAAAGTAATCCTAAATGGAAAAGAAGTTTGGAACGATGTTGTTTACGCGAAAGCTGAAGGCGGAAAAGTAATCCTAAAAGATGTTGCCGGACAATCAAAGGAATTTAAAAACTGCAAAATCATAGAAGTAGACGTGAACACAACAAAACTAGTCTTGGCCGGCTCCTAAACAAAAAGGACGACAAGAAAGCCCAAAGCCAAACCAAGAAGGATCGGGAAGGGCAATCCCGGGAAAATTCCATCCCGCTCCAGCATCCTAAAAGCAAAGAAACAGCCCAGCAAAACTCCAAACATAGAGGCAATACATGGAAAGAGGCCGAAGTAAAGTAGCATGTGGCCCACAAGCATGGAATAGAAGGTTAAATCACCCAAACCCATTTGAATATTTCTAAAGGAAAAACTTAAACCCCTAAGCTTCTCAAGTCCGACACGGGCTATTTTTCCAACAGGCCCATGATAGACTGCAAACATGTCATAAACTGCCAAAAAACATAGGATAAACACGGCACTTAGGGTCTGAGTGGACGCCCCAAGAAGTGCTCCTAAGGCACCTCCTAAAAAAAGGGCTATGAAATCACCCAATCGGCTCTTTGTCCCAAAAATAACATAGCCCGCGAGAAAAGTTGCCAGCGCTGAAACTACGATTAGAACCTCGATGGGTAAGGGCGCAATTAGCAGAAACAACGCGTAAAGGTATATAAATGAAAGCAGGAAAACAGCCGTGGTTAACGCAAAACCAGTAACGAGGACAATAAGCCTATAGCTTTTCCTTTTAAGGAGAAAGAACACAAGTAAGGCGCCGGCACCAACTAGGATCACGAAGTATAATGCGTTGCCAAGGGACCCCACGGGGCTTTCGGGAAAGGGCGTCACCCTATAAAGCTCAATTGTGGACGCTAGAAGCAGATAAGCGCAGCCAACAGCAAAGAGCAAGCTGACAAGGATAGGTATTAAATGAACCAGTTCGGCTTTAAAATTCTGGTTCAAGCTTTCCACCAAGCTCAGATGATGCTCATCTGAACCTTCGAGTAGCATTTGTTACAGAATAAACTTTTCTTCCTATCCGTTTCGAAAATGGAGTTGGAAAAATACATAACGCAAAATGGGTTAACGCAATGCGTCAAACCCAAAGTATGTCCAAGCTCGTGAACAGCTTCCTTAGTGCTTCTTTCAACAAAGACCTCAAAGTTTGGAGAACTGCCGTAAAACTCTGGTCTAAGCCTCCATAAAGATATTATAGCGGCTTTTCCAGGGCATTCGGCCTCCCCGAAGACGAAGTTTAACCCAGGAACGTAAACGTCGACGTCGACAATGCCCAAAACACGGTCAAAAGTTCGGCTTTTATACGCGTAATTCTTCACCAAGCCTAGGATTATGTCGGAGCGATGTTGCCTCCTCGATTTGTCAAAAGCTTCGGGGGGGCAAAACCAAAATGTCAGAAATTATTTCGCATTCCAACCCTGGAAAAGCCATATTCAAGTTTTCACGAACCCTCTCCAGAAGGTTTAAGTCGGTGTCGCCAATCCTCAAAATTCCAAGTTTCATCGCCACTAAACCTCGAAAGCGTCTCCAGGTTTGGGCGCCACAGCTTCCAATCCTGCCTCCTTTTTTATCCAGCTGGCGAAAAGTTCACAGTTTCCCTCAGCTCCGTGAACCACGTAAACTTTGGCTTTACCGTTAATCCTACTAACGGCCTCTCTCAGCTCCTTTGCACCACAGTGGGACGAGAAATCAAAGTGTTTAACCGTTGCCTTAACCTTTCTAAGTTTTCCATCAATAACACAGACTCCTTTCTCTAGAAGCTCCCTTCCAGGGGTTCCAGGTATCTGATAACTAACAAGAAAAACAGCGTTTTGAGACTTTTTCCCAATTTTAGAAATGTAAAAGGCTGCCGGGCCCCCTTTAAGCATTCCAGCCGGCGATATTATTACACAAGGCGTTTTTGTCGCTTTTCTACGGTCTCTCCAGCCTTCCACCCAATTGACGGAGTGGATGGCGTCCATAAAAAGCTTCGGATCCCTTAAAAATCGCGTGTGATTCATCAATAATCTGCTGGCTTCCCGCGCCATACCATCAAAGTAAACCGCATGCTCAAAATGGTGGGCGGCAAGGATGCAGGCTATTTCTTGAGATCTTCCAATGCTGAAGGCTGGCACAAGGACTGTTCCACCCCTTTCCACGACTTCGGTAACAGCCTCTACAAAGCTTTTCTCAAGCTCCAACCGCTCTGGATGGTCTTCGTTGGCATATGTGCTCTCGATTATGACAGCGTCCAAGTCGCCGTAATCCATTTTTGCACCTTCAAGAAGCCTTGTGTCTATAAGGTTGAAATCGCCAGTGTAAAGAAGCCTTCTGCCCTCAGCCTCAACAAGCACTTGAGCGCTTCCTGGAATGTGGCCAGCGTTGCGGAACTCGAAGGTTATGTCGCCCACGGTTTCTTTAACGCCGAAATCCACATGATTAATATTCCTCATCATGGTCCGGACTTCCAAATACTCGTAAGGGAGGTAGTAGCTGGAAAGGTGGATAAAGTCTGAAATCAGCAGCTGGCTTAGCTCCGCCGTCAGTTTGTTGGTGTAAACGGGCTTTTTCCCGTGGATGAAGAATACGGGTATTGCCCCTGAGTGGTCTAGGTGGCTGTGGCCCAAAATTATGGCGTCAACCTCTTTTGGAGGAACATGCATTGGAAAGCCTGGTTCATGGTTTAACATGACACCGTAGTCTAGCAGAACCTGCGTTTTGGCTGTTCGAACAGCTATGGCTGCTCTGCCAACCTCGCGGGTTGCTCCCAGAAATCTTATCTGCAATGGACTCATTCTGCTTCAACCATTTAACGCAGTAAACATTCGCGTTGCTATTTTAAAAATGTATTGACTTTCCAGCGTAAGACACGTTAACAAAACCTCGTTTAATGGCCTTTAAAACCTCGTCTAAATCTGTAGAGGCTTTAATCTCGGTGTAAACTGTCCAAAGTTCATCCACTCTATGAGCGTCGCTTCCGGCCACACCCGGCAGATTCATTGTTCTGGCGAGTTCTTCCGCTAACATGTTAAGTTGACGGGAGCAACCGCCATTCAAAACCTCAATTGCGTCTATGCTATAATTTCTTGCAGAATCACCTAAACCAAAAGCCCTATAGGGATGCGCCGCAACCACCACACTCCCTCTGTCCCGTGCAAAATCAATCACGTTTTCGACTGTCCATGGCTGTGGGGGCACTTCTATAACGCCTAAAAGAATTAGGTCGCCGTTCACTGTGCTCACCTCAACGCCTGGAATAATCAATATGTCCTGATAGGCGGAGGCCAAGTCCCGCACTTTAAAGTAGCCCCTTACAGTATTATGGTCTGTTATCGCCACCGCCTTAATGAATGGGTGGGCTAAAAGTTGATCCACCAGAGTTTTTGGTGGAATAGAGGCGTCTGACGAAAAAACTGTGTGAATGTGCAGATCAGCCCTTATCAACGCATTCCACCCTTCGCCATTCGCCCTTCCATGCATTTCTCTTTTAGAAAGTTGAATAAAGCCTCAATCCAATCCTCTTCAACATTAAAATGTTTAAAAACAAGCCCTTTTTCCAAGCAAGTCTTTTTACAAGCTTCCTGAACTTTTTCACCCCAGTTCTCAAAGTCGTTGAAAAGCACAACTGTCCTATAGTTTCTTTGGCTTATGTATTTGGCCACCTGAACCGCAACGTACTCCACTGTTTCAGCGTCAGGCGGCATTGCCGTTTCATGCTGCGAAAGCGGATAAACCTCGTCCAGTTCTAGTGGAACAACACCAAAGGGGGCCTCATAGAAACATGCATGGATTTTGGATAACTCCCCTTCCCTCAAAGCTTTGCGGAGAGTTTTAACCAACCTCTTATAGGCTGCAGACTTGTGGAAGGGCTTTGTCCTCGTCTGAGGCATTAGAATAAGGATTTCGGCTTTTTCAGGGCTCGCGAACCGTTCAGAAAGTCTAATCCTGTGGCGCACGACTTCTGGTCGGGACAAGCCAACTGAGGTGAAGAAGAATATGCCGCTAGGTTTCACTGTGGGACTGTGTTTTTCAATAAACTCCTCATACTTCCTCAATTTTTTCAAGGCTTGGAAAAGGGCTGGATGCCCGTGGGCCCTAAACTCTAAATGCTCCCAGAGCCTGCCCTCCCTGATTGCCTGTTTTATTCGTTTAAGCTCTGAAAGGCACGCGTAAAGGTTGTGTTCAACAAGGAAGACTTGCCTCTCATTTTGAGGCATCTCGGCAACCTCTTTAGGTGTTTTCTTTACGCATCTTGGACACGCACACGGGAAATATTCAAGCTCTTCAAGCCTAGCTGTTCCAGTTTCCGTCATGTAACGGTCTTCTTTCGCGTAAATGGCGTAGGCTGCAGAATCAAAAAGGTCGCATCCCAAGGCAACGGCCAAAGCAAACATGAAGGGGTGTCCAGCCCCAAAAAGGTGAAGAGGCCTTTCGATGGGCAAGTTCATTTTGGCGGCTAGAATCATATCCACCAAAACGTCAAACCGATAGTTCTCCATAACCTCTGTTGGACTACCCAAAGCGTGTATATGAAATGGGAGGGCTCCAATTTCAGAGGCGGATTTTGCCACAAGGTCTGTGTAGCGTCCCCCTTGGACTGGCCCAACCCAAAGAATGTCATCTCTGGTTTTAATTTTGAAAAGATCCCGTGCCCTCTTCAAGGTTTCATTTACTGTTTGCTCTGCATGCGTTCTATTGGTTTTCCATCCTGTTGGCCAGTCAAGTATTGTCGCTATGTCCGTGTTTACCTGCTCTTGATAAGCCACAATCTCTTCTGGGGTGATTTCAACATCTCCATAAACCAGTATTTGGTAGGCCCCCGAATCAGTCATTAAAACACCGTTAAAATCGAGGAACTCGTGTAGGCCTTTTTCTATAGGCTCTTCTTGGAACCGTTTCTTTATAATGTAAGCGTTTGTTATAATGGCTTCGAAGCCGAATTCCTCCCGAATTCTTTTGGGTGGAATAGGCTGAACAGCTGGGTTTACAACTGGGAATAGAAGCGGAGTCTCAACTGCACCGCTTTTGGTTCGCAGCTTTCCAATTCTAGCCAGCAAATCCTTTTCCTTGACTTCGAAGCTCATTATGGGTTCTAAACAAAATCAGTCGAACAGATTTATAAAATGTGAAGCTGCAAGCTTAATTATCCCATTCCATTTCTATAAAGATGCGAGAGGAAACAATATGGCTTTAAGCATCCAAATTGAGGAAAAACCAAAACTTGACGATTCAGTGCTAATCGAGGGGCTTCCAGGAATAGGCTTTGTAGCCAACATTGTGGCGCTTCACCTCATACATGAGTTGGAAGCCAAACGCTTCGCGAGAATTTTTTCTGCTTCCTTTCAAGACTTGGCGGTAACAACAGAAAAAGGGGAGCTTCGCTCACCAATAAACGAGCTGTACTATTATAAGTGCAATGGGGAAGGTCGAGACCTTATTATATGGTATGGCAACACCCAAGCTCTAACAACTTTTGGACAATATGAGCTGTGCGGACGCGTTTTAGACATAGCCGAGAAGCTTGGATGTCGCTTCCTCATAACCGTTGGGGGTTTCAAACAGGAAGAGGTTAAAGAACATCCAGAAATTTACTGTGCAGCCTCAGACTCGGAGACGTTGAAGGAGGCTTTGAATCTGGGCGCAAAGATAATGGTTGGAAACATTTTCGGCGTGGCCGGCATTCTAGTAGGGCTTGGAAGCCTTAGAGGGTTTAAGGGTTTCTCGCTTCTCGTAGAGACTTTGGGCACTTATCCAGATGCAAACGCAGCCCGCTGCGCTCTTTCAGCTTTAAATAAATATTTGAATCTCAAGGTTGACTTGTCGAGGCTGGATTCTGCGGCTGAAAAGACTGCGAAAATTTTAGAGTCTTTCGGGTGGGTTAGAACCGTTAAGGAAGAAAAGAAAAGGGAAGAATCGTTCCGCTGGTTTGTTTAGCCTTTGGTTTCGCTTACAAACTGTTCGTAGACTTTTTGCACCCTCTCCGCAGCTGGACCTGAACCTTCAACAACGCCTTTCTCGGTTACTTTAACCTTGTCCATAACCCATATGAAACCCTTATCCTCGTAAAGCTTAACCATAGTTGGGAAAACCCTCTCGAGACGCTCCGCCAGCGCCTTCAAGTCAAAAGGCTTCTCCACGCTTAGAATTTGAGCAACAACGTTTCCATTTAAGAAAACTCTGTGAAGAGTTTTTCCTTCTTCATCCTTCGCATCTGCCAAGCATATGCTTAAATTGTCTGGGTTAATGCCAATTAATGTTCCATTGTATTTTTTGCCAGCCGTGGTGACAACAATAACAGTTTTATCTACAAGGGCTGAAACTTCCGTGAAGAACCTTCTCTGCGCCACCGACAAAGCTTATCCTCCTCTAGCTTACACGTTATACAGCACGCATATTTTAGGATTTAAACTGCACAAGGGTTATTAGGCCTGTCCAATGAAAATTTAGCCTTGTGGCGGTATAATGTCGCATGCCGATAGGGAGCGGGACGCCCTTTACGCTAGGTTAGGTTCAATAGAATCCGACTTGTCTAGCGCTTCTGCAGCCATAAGCGACGTGGAAGGCAAACTCGCTTACATTGACAGTGCTATGGCTTCTCTGCCGAGCAGGCTTACAACAGTCCGTGGACGCGGTTATGCGGCGATGGGACACCTTGAAAAAAGCATCGATATTTTAACCAAAAAGTGGATGGAAGCCTCCCCCACCATTAAGCAAGCCTTCTACAACAACGTTCAGCCTTTAACAGCCCAAATTCAAACCCTCCAATCGGATGCCAACAGGCTTAGGGCGGAGATAAACCGTGGAAACGTAGCCTTCTGTTGGGGTTTGGCGGGTCGCCTTTCAGTGGAGGCCTCAACTTTAAGAGCGCAGGTTGCAGCTGAAACAGCCAGAATAAACGCGTCGTTGGGCGAGTTTCTTGGAAGCATAACTGCCATAGACAGAGACCTAAAAGTGGCGGAGAAAACAATGGAGCTCTTTTCCTTCGCGTCTTTCCAATTAAAGCCAGAAGAAAGCCCAGTTCTTGCCATCGAAGGAAAAATCATGACAAAAGACAAGTGTGAAGGAACCCTTTACTTCACAAACCAACGGTTCATCTTCGAAGGAAAAAAAGAGGTGGTCCTTGAAAAGAAGCTTTTCATAGCCACCAAAAAGAAGACGGAGCGCACAGTGCTGATGGAACAGCCCATAGGTGCTTTGCAGGAAATATCAAAGGGGCGAGTTGGATTAATCGCATGGACAGGCGTCTATGTCCGGTTTAAACCAGAACTCCGAATGGAGGAAACCCCCTTCGACGTTAAAGATTGGGAGGCCGACGTGATAACAAGATTCTTCCAGTACATCATTGGTGGAGAAGCCGACAGAGACATAGCAACAATAAAGGGCATAACACCAAAGGCGCCAACAATACAGGTTGTCCGATGCCCCCACTGCGGAGCACCCTACACGAAAGAAATCTACAAGGGACAAACATCAGTGCAATGCGAATACTGCGGAACCTCAATAATGATAAGATAAACCCTAAACCTTTCCGTGTTTTCTCTCCTCCAATTCCTGTTTCAGAAACATGGCGGTGTTGGGTGGCACATCGCGGTGGACTATCACGTTTGGGCCTATCCAACAGTTGTTTCCAACTTTTACGCCGGGCATGAAAAGCGCGTTTATCCCCGTTTTCACGTTGTCGCCCAATACCGCGCCGAGTTTTGTTCTTCCGCTGTCCACAAGCTTGTCCTTAACCATCATTTTAATGGTTCCAGCGTCAAGCCGATAGTTGGCGGTTATTGTTCCAGCGCCCAAATTGCAGTTTTCGCCTATTATACTGTCGCCAACGTAGGACAGGTGTCCAATGTGCACGCCGTCCATAATTATGCTGTTTTTTATCTCACAAGCGTTTCCAATGCGGACTCCTTTGCCTATACTCGTGCATGGTCTTATGTAACAGTTCGGCCCAATGTCGCTTTTTTCCCCTATGTAGGCTGGCCCTTCAATGTAGGCTCCAGAGCGTATACGCGCAGTCTCCGCCACCGTCACTGGACCAGTTATGTTGGCGCCTATTTCAATATACCCAAAAACTTTATGTTCCATCCGATTTAACACCCAACAGTTTGCGTCAAGAAGGTCCCAAGGTCGGCCAATATCAAACCACTCGCTTCGTGGAATTTCAACAGCGAAAACTGGTTTCCCTTCCTTAGCCATAAGCCCAATGGCGTCGGTGATCTCCCACTCGCCTCTTGAAGAGGCTTTTATTCTTCCGGCTTTCTCAAAGATTTCCGTGGAAAACACGTATAGCCCAGCATTAGCCAAGTTTGAAGGGGCTTCTCCACGGGCTGGCTTCTCCACAATGCGCCTTACACGTCCCTCACTTTCAAGCTCCACTATGCCATAATCCTTCGGCCTTTCAACGGGCACAACAGCCAAGGTTGCAGTGGGCTTTTTGGCATCATATAACGCTAGAACTTTCCGCAAGGCTTCTGGTGTGAAGAGCAAATCGCCATAAACAAGCACGAAATCCTCATGCACAAAAGGCTCAACAACGCTTACGGCGTTTCCAGTTCCAAGAACATCGGGCTGCTCCGCATACTCTATCTTTAGCCCAAACCTTTCGCCAGAACCAAAATGGCGTCGGATAATGTCAGCCATGTAATGGACAACAATTACAACATCGCTTATTCCACAAGCCTTAACGGCGCTTAAACAATGTTCAAGGATTGGTTTCCCGCCAACGCTGATCATGTGTTTTGGACGCGTAAAAGTTAAGGGTTGAAGCCTAACACCTTTACCAGCAGCCAAAACCACAGCCTTCATTTTTCAAAATCCTCCATAACTTTCCCTACAATTCTTACGGTTTCCTCCATTATTTTTTCGGCAATTTTTAAAGACTCGCCCTCCACCGTTAAACGCACTAGAGGCTCGGTGCCGGAAGCCCTAACCAAAACCCAACCATCTTCAAAGGCTAGGCGAACCCCATCAACTGTAGAAAACTCCTTATAATCTGGAAAACGAACCTTCAGGAGCTCTCCAACCCTTTCAACAACCCCATGTTTTATCTCATTTCTACACGGAATATTTTCCCTTAAAACCAGGTAGATGGGAACCTCGGCGACAAACCCTGAAAGGCTTTCATTCGCCTCTTCCAAGGCTTTCAAAAGAAGCACCGAGGATAGTATTCCATCTGGACAGTAGTGGTATTTAGGATGGATCCAAGCCCCGCAGGGTTCCCCGCCGAAAACAGCGCCATACTTTTTAACCGCTTCGGCTATATAGATGTCTCCGACTTTGGTTCCAACGACCTTTCCACCCAACGCCTCCACTGCTCGTTCAATACACATGGAAGCCTCAACGTTGGTGACAACTATTTTCCTCTTTTCCCGAGTTCTCCCAACAACATGGGCGGCGTAGGCGGCTAAAACTCTGTCAAAATCCACGAAAGCACCATTTTCGTCGATAAAGGCTACTCTGTCGCCGTCGCCATCGTAAGCTACCCCAACATCTGCACCAAACTCTTTTACAATTTTGGCTAAAGGCCGAATGGATTCCCCGCTGGGTTCAGGACTTCTTCCAGGAAAGTATCCGTCAAACTGGGCATTTACAGATATCACTTCGCATCCTAAGCCCTTAAAAACTGCTGGAGCTATTTGGCTTGTTGCCCCACATCCAGGGTCAACAACCACACGCCACTTTTTCCTAAGCCCTACATTTTCATTTATCATTTCAATGTATAGGCGGCTTTCATCTATTTGAAAGGCTTCTCCTAAGTTACTCCAATTTGCCAAACGAAAATTTCCTTGCCCAATTATTCGTTCTATCTCATTTTGACTTTCTTCACTGTAAGCTATGCCATTTCCATCAAAAATTTTTACTCCGTTATATTGGGGTGGGTTATGTGAAGCCGTAATCATAACACCAGCATCAGCGCCCAGTCTCTTTGTTAAATAGGCTAAAACCGGGGTCGGCAAAACACCAAGGCAGAAAACTTTCGCGCCGCAACCCAGCAAGCCGGAGACAAGGGCGTTTTCAAGCATTAAACCAGAGGTTCTGGTATCCCTAGCCACAAACACTTTCCCCGCTTTGGCATAAGTGCCGACAGCCATTCCCACCTTAACCGCTAAAACCGGGGTTAAGTCAACATTAGCTAACCCCCTTAATCCTGAACTCCCAAAGAGTTTCATGCAATCCCCCAACGTTAGCCAGCAAGTACTAAATGGGCCGGGCCGGATTTGAACCGGCGACCTTCGCCGCGTGAGGGCGACGTCCTAGCCAGCTAGACTACCGGCCCACGGCCTCAATTCTTATTCAGAATTATTATTTCAGCTTCATAAAGCCTTTTCCAAAAGTTTACAAAATGCGCATAGGCGGTCTTTATGAAGGAATCAGGCGAAAATGAGTGTTCAGAGCCTTGGAGAGAAACAGATGCAATTATGTTGCTTCTATGTTTTATAGCCTTCGCCTTATTAGGATATTTACTTGCGAATCACATTTTATAATTGAAAAGGGACGAAAGAGCCTTTCAGCTGGTCCCCTCTTTCCTGACCACTATATCTTTAACCTTTTTAACCCAAGGAATAAAAAAGCAGTCTTCCTCAAACCACCTCAAGAGTTCCTCTTTGATGACGTCGGCTTTTTCTCCAACACTTTCGTCAACCAGCTCAACGGTGATTACCGCCAACACGCGCTTCATCTCCACCACCTCTTTCATAAGCATGGGAGAACCCCGAGTTTTTAAAGAATGTTTCACTTTCAGATTTATCCCAAACACAGATTCGGAACAAAACAGACTAATTCGCTTGCCCTCAAATATGGGAAACACAAATAAGCACCTATAAATTAATAAAATTTCAGAATATTGAAAATTTAGCCGAGGTAGCTTCTCCCGCGCACCCCATTTTTTCTTTTTTACTTTCAAACTTTCGGTTATCACCGACTAACAGAAGTCATATTGCCCAAAAACTTCTAGTTTTTGCAGGGTAAACCATAGACTTATGTTAGGTTGCAGACCGCTCGAAATTTTTATATAATAAACTGGGTTATGAGCAAAACATGCTTGCCGTTTCAGGGGGTGGAATGGTGTGAAAAGTCGGCGAATACTCTTATTGTTGGTGGCGTTAGCCCTTTTTCCAATTTTAATGTGTAATGTAAGAACTGTGAATTCGTCGGGTAGTCCTACAAGTGTTAGGGTTGGAGTATTGCTTGTAAATGTTGAAAAAATTGATTTGGCAACGAGTAGTTATCGATTAGATTTCTATCTCTGGTTTAGGTTTAATTCTTCTGAAATAGGCTTAGAGGATGTAAAGGAGTTCGAGTTTGTTAATGGATATCCTACAAAATATGAGATCTACTCGAGTGAAGACCAAGGTTATCTGGAGTATCGCGTTAGGGGGGATTTCATAAAAACTTTTGACTTCGCACGGTACCCATTTGAGGCACATACGCTTACTGTAGAACTGGAGCATAAGAACCTTAACGCTTCATACTTATCCTTTGAGGCAGACCCAACGTCAAATGTCGATGAGACTGTTAACGTAGCAGGCTGGGAGATTGGAGGGTTTGAGGCAAGTGTAACAGAGCATTCATATGGTAATGAAGCGTATTCGAGATTTGTGTTTATCATCACACTGAAGCGCCCTGTAATCTCGTCTTTTATCAAAAGTGTTTTGCCTATCGCTGTTATAACTACAATATCTTTGCTTGCTTTTGCCATATCGCCGCAAAACTTTGCTCAGAGAATAGGCCTAGGTGTCACAACCCTCATGTCTGCAACGGCTTTTCATTTGGCCCTACTAAGCGGCATACCTCCAGTAGGCTATCTGACTCTAGCTGACAGAATGATGCTCGCCATATACGTGATTTTCCTCTACAACCTTTCAGCGTCTGTCTACATCATGAAACTTGTAGACGCAAAGAAAACGGAAGAAGCACAAAAATTCAACAAGAAAGCACTGAAAATACTGCCAATAATCATCATCGCCTTAATGATAACCCAACTGGTCCTTTAGAAACGGCTTAATCGTAGGCAGAAAAAGGCGAGAGGCTTAAGGACTAAATGCTTTGCTGCCCACAACGCGGCTCAAGACTCCTCTATAAAGACGGCTCCAGCATCCAACGCTACTTGTGCAGAAACTGCGGCTACCGATTCAGCGAAACCAGAAAATCTAATATCGCCTTGCACACAAAAAGTGAAAGCGATGCGCACCAAAAGGCGGCCAAGCTTTTGGTGGAAGCCGAAAAGGCGAACGGAAAGGGGAAGCGGATATCGACTTTGAGAGACGTATTGTAACATTAAACGAACCTGAGAAGGGAAGCAAACCGCGTATGTGGAAAGTAAGTGAAAAACTTATTGGAATGTTAAAAAGTCTGCCAAGGGAAAACGAGAAAG
>Ga0207433_10002529_pt1 | contig 37101 bp, 40 predicted proteins | sample YelNatPaOPGAMG01_FD_187559 | JGI IMG/M metagenome (GOLD analysis project Ga0207433, IMG submission 187559) | Hot spring thermophilic microbial communities from Obsidian Pool, Yellowstone National Park, USA - OP-RAMG-01 (SPAdes) (version 3) | ecosystem: Environmental > Aquatic > Thermal springs...
CCTGGAAGTGAGAATGAGTTTTAATGATGCGTTCTTGGCATACTTAACCTATGACCCTGTTTCCAAGGATACGGCTGAGACAAACATAATCGAGGCATTGGAAGAGGATGATATAGAAAAGCTGAAAAATATCCTCCATAGCTTTTTCTCAAGCATCCCATTGGACTGGTACAGGAAAAACGACATAGACAGTTATGAGGGTTATTATGCCTCTGTGATATATGCATTGTTTAACGGAGCAGGTCTTACCACAATTGCAGAGGATACCACCAATGTGGGAAGGATTGACCTCACCGTGATATATGGGGATAAAGTGTACATCTTAGAGTTTAAAGTGGTGGAAAATGAAGCAGAAGGCACCGCCCTAAGGCAGATAAGGGATAAAAGGTATTACGAAAAGTATATGGGCAAATATAACCAGATCTATTTGATCGGTATCGAATGGAGCAAAAGTTTAAAGAATATTGTGTCCTTTGAATTTGAAAAGGCGTGATCCAGGTTCCTGACTCCAAGATTCCAATGTTTAACCCAACTTCATGCTGAAAGCCCCAAAATACGGCTAATTTTGCCTTTCCCAAAATTTTAGATCTGACAATTTCAAGCACTTGCGGGGAGTGATGTAAGGCCCAAAACAGCGTACACTGTTGAACCTGGGTGCAGACTTTGAGCTCCCTGAGGAAAGGTGGAAGGAGCTGGCAAATCGTATTGAGAGTATTGTAAGAGGTCGTGAACCCCTGTTTCCTTAAATCTTCCAGGCCCGAATCCTTCCACATCCGCATCTACGATGCCCTAAAACTCCTCCATCGGCCAGGCAAGACCATCAAGACGATCCTATAGAAAACCTCAACATTGCCCAAATGCAAGGTCTCCTACTTGCAAGTGATTGATATTACTCAGAAAAAATTTTTGAATCATGAAGTTGGGCTAAGTCTGTAGCTCCGATTTGGAGAGAGCACAAAATTAGTTAGGTTCTTTATTATCGCTGAAGTGTAAATTTTTTGATGGAGGTAAGAAAGCTCTTGAAAATCATTCAAGGAGTCCGTCAGGAGCTAACAGAAAATTCTTTAAACTACCTCTGGATGTATTTCTTCATTGCCTAGGCATTTGGGATTGAGATTCCACTTCGTAAGTGGAATTAGGCTTGATTGACCTCAGTTAAGTGTTTAAATTTAAAAGACCACAGCATGAAAGGAGAGATTCAGATGGATGTTTTGGAGGCAATAAAGACCAGAAGGGCCATAAACTACTTTGAAAAGGGTAGGGAATTGCCAGAGGATTTATTGAAGGAGCTCTTGAACCTGGCCAATTTATGCCCTTCCTCCTTCAATCTTCAACCATGGGAGGTGATCGTGGTAAGGGATCCAGGGATGAAAAAAGAGCTTAGGGCCTGCGCCATGGATCAACCCAAGGTGGAAGAGGCAAGTGTTGTCCTTGTAATGGTGGCAGACCCAGGGGCAGTGGAAAGACATCAGGAACTGGTCTTTCAAGATCGTCTGAAAAAGGGTTATATGAAAGATGCCTCCCAGTTCGAAGGCTTAAAGGCTGTGATGAAGCAACTGTACGGTGAGCCCGGATCCCTTAGAAGGATGATATTTGCCACCAAGAATACTGCATTCTATGCCATGACCATCATGTTGGCTGCCAAAGGATTAGGACTTGAGACGCACCCCATGGACGGATTCGACGAAGAGGCCGTAAAAAGGCTTTTTAAGCTTCCCCAAGAGAAGATAATCCCCCTCCTAATTGCAATAGGTTACCCTAAACCAGGGTTAAAACTCCTGGAGAGACCCTTTAGGAGGGAATTGAGGGAGTTTGTGACCTATTATTGATGCCTTGCTGGATGTCCACGGGCCCCAAGTAGGCATCCCTTGCCAGCTTGCTTTGGATGATCTCCTGTGGGGTGCCGTAGACCAAGATCTTCCCGTTGTCTATTATGTAAGCCCTATCGCATACCCTGAGGGTTTCAAACACGTTGTGGTCGGTAATGAGTATGCCTATGCCCCTTTCTTTCAGCCCCAATATTATCCTCTGGAGTTCTGAGACCGAGAGGGGATCTATGCCTGCAAAGGGTTCATCCAAAAGCATAAAGGCAGGTGTCAATATAAGGCTCCTCACGATCTCAAGCTTTCTCCTTTCTCCACCCGACAAGGTATATGCCTTTTGGTGAGCAAGGTGTGTAAGGTTTAGCTCACCCAGTAAAGACTCCACCCTTTGTTTCATCTGAGTCTTGGAAAGCCCCATCCTTTCAAGGACTATTAGGAGATTTTCCTCCACCGTGAGCTTTCTGAATACAGACGGCTCTTGGGGCAGATAGATGAGCTGCTTTTTTGCCCTTAGGTGCATGGGCAGGTCCGTTATATCTTCCCCTTTCAAGATCACCCTGCCCCTATCTGGGTATATCATGCCCACCAACATATAAAAGGTGGTAGTCTTGCCGGCACCGTTAGGCCCCAATAGGCCCACCACCTCTCCCTGGTTTATTGAAAGGCTCAGGTCCAAGACCACTGGTCTTTTTGAGTAGAATTTGGTAAGCCCCTCAGCCACAAGGGAGTCGGTCTCTGAGGCCATTATTCCATATCCCTCAGGAGAAATTCTTCGTGAAGCCCATCCTGAATATGCCCGCCCACGACAGGCTTCCCTTCTTTTGTCTTAAAGGCGCTTACTGTGCCCTCTCCTGCCTCTTTTACCTCCCCTGTGCTTTCATCCATCTTCACAAACACAACACCCTCTGGCACTTCAAAATCCTTAATGGGCTTATCCTTTAAGGCCTCGGCCATGAAATAGAGCCAGATGGGTGCGGCTGCAATACCTCCTGTTTCCCCCTGGCCCATGGGCCTGTAGTCATCATATCCCACCCATACACCTGCTGCAAGATCAGGGACAAAGCCCACGAACCAGGCATCCCTCAGATCGTTACTAGTGCCTGTCTTCCCGGCAGCAGGTCTTCCCAATGCCTTTACCTTCCAACCCGTACCCTCTGTTATAACCGCCTTCATCATATCCACCATCACATATGCTGTATCCGGTGATAAAACCTCTTGGGGGTTGGGGACATTTTGCTCTAAGATGTCTCCTTCATTGTCCAACACGGCCTTTATGTAAATGGGCTCCACAAGCTTTCCTAAATTTGCAAGGGTGCAAAAGGCGGTTACCATCTCATACACATAGACACCAGAGGCACCCAGGGCCAAGGCCAGGTTCGGTTCCAATGGTGACTGTATCCCCATCTTTTTTGCATATTCCACTGCCTTCTTTACTCCTATACTCTTCAAGACCCTCACAGTGACCACATTTAGAGACTTTGCCAGGGCATTCCTGAGTGTGGTTGGGCCTATGTATGTGTCCCTATAGTTCTTTGGTGCCCAGATCTGGCCTCCTGTGGATAGGACAATGGGTGCATCCAAGACCACCGTGGAAGGAGTCATCCCCGAATCTATGGCAGCAGTATACACAATGGGTTTAAAGGAAGAGCCCGGCTGCCTCCTTGCCTGGGTGGCCCTGTTGAACTGGCTCTGTTTAAAATCATAGCCGCCCACCATTGCCCTCACATACCCAGTCTTGGGTTCCATGCAAAATAATGCCCCTTGCACCAAAGGCGTCTGGTCAATGGCCACTTGCCATGGCCTTCCAGGCAGGCCTGGGGATATGATCCTCACCTCAATTATATCTCCCATATTGATGAGAGGGGCACCTAACTTCCTTTTCCTTTCCCCGGTCTCTGGGTGTACGTATGTCTTGCGCACCCAATCCTCTCCTTGTAGCCTCAATACCCCCTCTTTCTCACCGATCCTCACCCACACCTGATCCTTTTCCACCTTCACCACCAAGGCCTGGACCACGTCTCCTATGGCAGGAGGATTTTCCTTAAAGATCTCCATGGATCTGGCCAAAAATTCTGGCCACTTGTCCTTGGGCAGGGTATCCAATGGCCCCCTGTAACCCTCTCTCCTGTCCACCTCCTTTAAGCCCTTCTGGAGGGCCGCTTCAGCAAAAGATTGCATCTTGGGATCCAGGGTGGTGTAGACCTTTAATCCACCTCTGTAAACCACCTCTTCACCGTATTTGTTTGTGAGCAATTTCCTCACATGCTCCAAAAAATATGGCCCGATCTGGGGGGCCTGAAAGACCCTGTGCACATGGATGGGCTCCTTAAGGGCCTCTTCATACTCTTTTTCTCCTATCATGCCCTCTTCCAACATCCTCTTGAGCACATAGCCCTGCCTTGCCTTGGCCAACTCAAGATTCCTTTTGGGAGAATACCTGGAAGGTGCCTTTGGCAGCCCTGCCAATATGGCAGCCTCACCCAATGTGAGTTCCCTCGTGGACTTTCCAAAATAAGTCCTTGCGGCCATTTCTATGCCGTAGGCCCCTTCCCCAAAGTAGATTTGGTTGAGATAAAAATACAAGATCTCATTTTTTGTAAACCTCTTTTCCAGTTGAAGGCTTAAAAGCGCCTCCCTCACCTTCCTCCTAAAGGTCCTTTCTTGTTCCTTTAGCAAAAGGGATTTGGTGACCTGCTGAGTTATTGTACTCCCGCCCTGCTCTACCCTCCCTGCCATCAGATTCTTTACCATTGCCCTTAAAATGCCCTTCCAGTCCAGACCAGGATGCTTAAAGAAGTTGGCATCCTCCGCTGCCAAAAAGGCCTGGATCACATGGGCAGGGATCTCCGCAAATGGCACCACCTTTCTCCGTTCCCTATAAAACTCACCTATAAGGGTACCATCGTCTCCGTACACCTCCGTGATCTGCGGGGGCTGGTAATAGGCCAGTGAACCTATGAAGGGAAGATTGCTGGACCAAAAATATGCAAAAAAACCACCCACAGAAACAAGGGCCAATGCGCCCAGCAGTAAAAGCACGATAAAAATCTTGAGGATTATTTTCAATGGATGAAACCTCTATCCAATGACCTATATTGGATTGCCTCAAGGAGATGAATCTCCTTTATATCTTGGGAGTTCTCCAGGTCTGCTATGGTCCGTGCGATTTTTAGTATCCTCGCATATGCCCTCGCACTTAGGCTAAATTTCTCAATCGCACCCTTTAGAATATCTTTGCATCTATCGTTTAGTATGCAAAATTTTCTTAATTCCCTTGTTCTCATCCTTGCGTTTGTATAGATATTGGTTCCCTTGAACCTATCATACTGAATTTTTCTTGCCATCATAACCCTTTCAAGGATGTCCTTGGAAGTGGCACCTGGTTTTTCACTTGTTAGTTCATTATACTCAAGCCTTGGAACTTCCACATGTATATCTATCCTATCCAGTATGGGGCCTGAAATTTTTGACCTGTACCTTGATATGTTCAAGTATGAGCAGGTGCATTGATGTTTCTTGTCTCCTAAATAACCACAGGGACAAGGATTCATTGCAGCCACCAGTTGAAAGGATGCCGGATATGTAATGGAATTAATAGCACGAGATATGGTTACAACACCATCTTCCATTGGTTGTCTTAAAACTTCAAGCACATTTTTTCTAAACTCGGGCAGTTCGTCCAAAAAAAGCACACCGTTATGTGCCAAGCTCACCTCGCCTGGTTTGGGAATCTGCCCTCCGCCTATGAGACCGGCATCTGAAATGGTATGGTGGGGTGACCTAAATGGTCTTTTCACTATGAGTCCTTTTCCCTTGGGCATCATTCCCATGACGCTGTATATCTTGGAGGTTTCAAGGGCCTCTTCAAAGCTCAAAGGGGGCAATATGGTGGGTAATCTCCTGGCAAGCATGGTCTTACCCGATCCAGGGGGACCTATCATCAGCACATTGTGACCACCTGCTGCGGCTATCTCCAAGGCCCTTTTGGCAGATTCCTGGCCTTTCACATCGGAGAAGTCCACATCCCACTGGCTGTTAAACTCCTCTGTGGTTTCCTTGGGTTGATAATGTTCCAGTTTAGACCCTCCCTTTAATGCCTCCACCACTTGTGAGAGGGATCCCATTGGATACACCTTCAAGCCCTTTACCACAGCTGCCTCGTCCCTGTTTTCCAAAGGCAGTACAATGCCTTTGATGGATGGCTCCTTCAAGGCGTGCACTGCTATGGGTAAGGCCCCTTTTACAGGTCTCAATAACCCATCCAGGGCCAGTTCACCCAAGAATAGTAGCCCTTCCACATATTCTTCCTTGAGGGTCCCAAGTGCCACCAGTATCCCAAGGGCGATTGCCAGGTCAAAGCCAGAGCCCTCCTTTTTCGTGTCAGCAGGAGCCAGATTTACTGTGATCCTGTCCGGCGGGAAATAGTAACCGGAGTTCTTGATGGCTGCCTTTACCCTTTCTTTGCTCTCCTTTACGGCATTGTCGGGAAGCCCCACAAGGGTAAAGGAGGGAAGCCCTTGGGCAATGTCCACCTCCACCTCCACAAGATATGCCTCCACTCCAAATAGGGAGCTTGTTAGTATCCTTGAAAGCATAATACCTCTGACTAATTTTATGAAAAAGGGCCTGGAAGGGCCTATCCACTGCACATAACGATTGTAATTTACAAATATCATTCCGGGGTATATAAAGTAAAGTTTATTTTAGGGCATTTTGAAGCAGAGGAGGGCAAAATGGCAAGGATCACTGTAGAAGACTGCTTACAGAAGGTGGATAACAGGTTTCAGCTGATCCACCTGGCTGCTAAGAGGGTTAGGCAATTGAGGAAAGGCGCACCACCCCTTGTCTCCAGCAAGAACAAAGACATAGTCCTTGCCCTCAGAGAGATAGCGGCCGGGAAGGTAAGGCCACTGAAGCCAGGGGATAAGAAAAAGGTGCTCCCTCAAGAATCCTACGATGTAATGGAACTGATGGAAAGGCATATCATGTCCAAGGAAGCCAATCCCCAAGATTAAAGGGAGAGCATGGTGGCTGGGGCAAAGAGAGACTATTACGAGGTGTTGGGCGTCCCCAGAAACGCCTCAGAAGAGGAGATAAAGAAGGCTTACAGGAGGCTTGCCCTCAAATACCATCCGGACAGAAACCCTGGGGACAAGGAGGCAGAAGAGAGGTTCAAGGAGGCAGCAGAGGCCTACGAGGTCTTGAGGGATCGAGAGAAGAGGGAGTTATACGACCGTTACGGCCATGCGGGATTGGAGGGTTCTGGCTTTAGGGGCTTTAGCGGCTTTGAAGACATCTTCTCCCACTTTGGAGACATCTTTGAGGAATTCTTTGGTTTTAGGACCGGCAGATCCAGAGGGCCACAGCCCAGACAGGGGACCTCTCTTCGCTACGATATCAACATCACCCTTGAAGAGGCTTACTCTGGGGTGGAAAAAGAGATCAAGTTCCGGAAATTGGGCCAGTGCACCGAGTGCGGTGGAACAGGGCTTGAAAAGGGCCACAGCCCAGAGGTGTGCTACACCTGTGGAGGAAGGGGGAATGTGGTGAAGACTCAGGGATTTTTTAGGATCAGCACCACCTGTCCCACTTGCAAGGGAGAAGGCTACATAATCACGCATCCGTGCCTTAAATGCAGTGGTTACGGCAAGATCAGAGTGGAGAGAAAATTGAATATCAAAATCCCCCCTGGAGTGGATACAGGCAGTCAGCTCAGGATCAGGGGAGAGGGAGAGCCTGGGGAGAACGGTGGCCCACCGGGAGATCTGTTTGTGGTGATCAATGTGGAAGAACACCCATTCTTTGAGAGGGATGGGGCAGATCTCAGTTGTGAGGTGCCCATATCCTTTATAAGGGCCTTGATTGGAGGGTCTGTCACAGTGCCTGTGCTGGGAGAAGGTCGTACACTTACCGTGGAGGTGCATCCGGGTACTCAGCCAGGAGAACTCCAAAAGGTACCTTTTGAAGGCATGCCCGTACTGGGAAGGCCCCATGAAAGGGGGGACCTTTACATAAAATTCAAGGTGGAGATACCCAAAAAGCTTAGTCAGGAGCAAAAAAAGGCGGTTGAAAGATTGGCAGAGTTGTTTGATGAAGAGCCGGTGATTGCCAATAAGAAGACCAAAAAGGGATTCTGGAACTGGAAGAAGATCGTACCTTAACTTACGGAGATGGGCCATGTTAAGCCAAGAATTCAAGGAACGTATCAGAAAGATGTTGGAAGACTGGCTGGATGAGCTTGTAAGTGAGGCGCAAAAGGCCGTTTCGGACATGACAGATGTAGGTGGTAATTTCCCAGATCCCACCGACAGGGCAAGCTTTGAATCTGATATGAGCTACAAACTTCGTATCAAAGATAGGGAGAGAAAGCTCATACCCAAGATCAAAGAGGCATTGGAAAGGCTTGAAGACGGGACATATGGCATTTGCGAAGAGTGTGGAGAAGAGATATCCGAAGATCGTCTCTTGGCAAGGCCTGTTACAACCTTGTGTATAAAATGTAAGACAAGACAAGAGCATGAAGAAAAAATAAGGGGCCTTTAGTCCTTAGAGGCAGTAATATATGTCCACAGAGCCTGAAAGAACAGAAGATATCATCGTCACTCATGCAAACGCAGATTTTGATGCCTTGGGCTCTATGATAGCTGCAAGGTTGCTCTATCCAGAGGCCTCACTTGTATTTCCGGGTGGCCAGGAAAAGAATATCAGAGATTTTTTCATAAGCTCCACCAGTTACCTGTTTAATTTCAAAAAGCCGAAGCAAGTTGACCTTTCAAAGGTAAGAAGACTCATCATTGTGGACACAAGACAAAAAAGTAGGATTGGTGCCTTTGCAAGGATTGTGGATATGCCTGGGGTGGAGATCCACATATATGATCACCATCCTTCTTCAGAGGATGATATAGAAGGCCATGTGGTCCATCTAAGTTCTTTAGGTTCAAACACGGCCATGATGTGCAAGTTACTGAGAGAAAAAGGCATTGTACCTTCTCCCATTGAAGCCACCATCATGTGCCTTGGGATCCATGAAGACACTGGCTCCTTTACCTTTTCTTCCACTACACCCGATGATTACATGGAAGCAGGCTGGCTAGCAAAGCACGGGGTTGACCAAAATCTTATAGCAGAGCTCCTCTCAAGAGAACTCAGCGCAGAGCAGGTCAGAATCCTTAGTGAACTACTGGGAGCAGCAAACAAGCTATTGATAGATGGGCAGGAGGTTATAATAACAAGGCTAACAAGAGAGGAGTTTGTGCCTGATCTTGCCATATTAATACACAAATTGATGGAGATGGAGAATATAAAACTGATATTTGCAATAGCTCAGATGGAAGATAAAGTCTATATAATTGCAAGGAATAAGTACAACGATCTTGATGTATCCAAGATTCTTTCATTATTTGGTGGAGGAGGTCATCCCTATGCAGCTTCTGCAACTATAAAGGACAGGACATTAATACAAGTGGAAAATGAACTTGTTGAAATACTCAGAACCGAGTTAAAAACAAAAAGAACTGCAAAGGATATGATGAGCTCCCCTGTGATTTCAGTGTCTCCAGATGAAACGCTCCATAACGCATCACAGTTGCTGAACCGTTACAATATAAATGTGTTGTTAGTTATGGACAAGGAAAAGTTAAAAGGCTATGTAACAAGACAAGTGATAGAAAAAGCAATTTATTTTGGCTTAGAAAACGCAAAGGTTCAAGATTATATGAATCTTGAATTTGTGACTGTGGCGCCGGATACGCCATTAACGTACATTCAAGAGCTTATTGTAAAGGGAAAACATAGGATAATTCCAGTTGCTGATAACGAAAAGGTTGTTGGGGTTATCACTCGTACAGACCTGCTTCAGATACTCTTGGGAGAGGAAATAGCTTCCGAACCCCTGTATCAAACACCTTCTGCAGTACTTTCAACCAAAAACACAACCCCACTTCTTAAGGAATTCTTCCCCAAGGATGTGCTGGATCGGCTTATCTTCATAGGAAAGTTGGCGGATGAAATGAGGTTTAACGCATACCTGGTGGGGGGTGTGGTGAGAGACCTTTTATTGAGGCGACAGAATCTGGACCTGGATGTGGTGGTGGAGGGTGATGGGATTGAATTGGCTACTGAAGTGGGAAAAAGGTTGGGTGCAAAGGTTAGACCCCACAGAAAGTTCGGTACGGCACTGATAATCTTTGATGACGACATAAGGATAGACGTTGCCACAGCACGGATAGAATACTATGAAGCTCCAGGTGCTCCACCCATAGTTGAAATGTCATGCCTCAAAAGGGACATGTTTAGAAGGGATTTTACGATCAACACAATGGCAATAAAATTAAATGAAAGGCACTTTGGAACCCTTATTGACTATTACGGTGGGCTTAGGGATATAAAGGACAAGATACTGAGGGTCTTGCACAACCTAAGTTTTGTTGAAGATCCCACAAGGATGTTAAGAGCTATTAGGTTTGAACAAAGGTTTGGTTTCAAAATAGGCAGGCTTACACTTTCATTATTAAGGGCCGCTGTTAAACAACATCTCCTTTTAGAGGCAAGTGGTCACCGAATATATCATGAGCTTGTTTTGATATTAAATGAAGAACATCCGGTACCCTTGTTGGAAAAGCTGGATGAGTTTAACATGTTAGGGGAAATATTAGGTGCTGATGTGAAATTGGATGGTAAAAGCAAGGAGCTTTTTAGAAAAATATCAGAGGTTTTGAACTGGTATAAATACTTGTATCTTGAGACCCCCTTGGAAACCTGGAGGGTTTATCTATACGGTTTGATGGCCTTGCTAAACACTAACGAATTGATCTCCTTTACAAAACGGATGGGTATGACTGACAAGAGATCAAAGGCAATGATTTCTAATTCAATGAGCACTTCTAACATGCTTAAGGAGCTAAATCTATTTGAGGGTGGGGATTATGCCCTAAGAACGCTTTTGAAAGATTATGATACAGAATTCCTTCTATTTTTAATGGCAAAGACAGGGAGTGATAAGGTAAGGAGGAGCATAAGCAGATACCTTACCAAAATTGTGTTTATTAAGCCCTATATCAAAGGAAGGGATCTATTGAAATTGGGAATAACTCCAGGTCCAATATACAAGCTTATTTTGGATAAGGTCTTGGAGGCAAAGGTAAATGGCTTACTTTCTTCCAAGCAAGATGAAATGGACTTTGTAAAAAATCTCCTAAATGAACTTGGTTCTGAGTATAAATTACAGTCGGGAGTTGCATTATGAAAAAGGTAATTGTCAGTGGGATGAGACCTACAGGCCAGATGCATGTTGGTCATTTACATGGCGCACTTTTAAATTGGAAAAGTTTTCAAGACGATTATAATTGCTTGTATTTCATTGCCGATTGGCATGCCCTCACCACAGAATATGAGTCTCCATCCATCATACAAGAGAGCAAAATAGATATGATTATTGATTGGATTGCAGTGGGGCTGGATCCCAATAAATGTGTTTTTTTTGTTCAATCTGAGATAAAGGAACATGCAGAATTACATCTCCTTTTTTCAATGATAGTGCCACTTCCCTGGCTTGAGAGAAACCCCACTTACAAGGAACAACTACGAGAAATCTCCACCAGGGATCTGTACACCTATGGATTTTTGGGCTATCCTGTTCTTCAGGCGGCAGACATATTGATCTACAAGGCCAATGGCGTGCCTGTGGGAGAAGACCAAGCCCCCCATGTGGAGCTCACAAGGAATATAGCAAGGAGGTTTAACTATCTTTATGGAGAGGTGTTCCCAATTCCGGAGGTATTACTAACCAAGACCTCCAAACTCCTGGGAATTGATAGAAGAAAGATGAGCAAGAGCTATAACAATGCCATCTTCCTCAGAGATGAACCAGATGTGATCTTTAAAAAGGTGAGTCAAATGATCACAGACCCCCAAAGGGCCAGGAAGAGCGATCCTGGGGATCCTTCCATATGTAATGTGTATAGCTTTCACGAGATATACACCGATTACCAAAAGGTATTTGAGATAGGTGAAAGCTGTAGAACTGCAAAGATTGGATGTGTGGAATGCAAGAAGATTATGGCAAGAAATCTCGTTGATGCCCTAACTCCGTATAGAGACAAAATAAATGAGCTTTTGGCCTCTAAGCATGAGGTGGAGGAAATACTTTCCCAAGGTAATAATAAGGCAAGGAGTGTTGCTAAGGAGACCATGGAGGAAGTTAGGAGTCGAATTGGTCTGTGAATGATACCAAGTATGTGGTAAAGCTCGATGAGTTTGAAGGCCCTCTGGATTTATTGCTATACTTGATCCATAAAAATGAAGTTGATATCTTTGACATCCCGATTTTCATAATAACTCAGCAATTCTTGGATTACCTGGATTCAATTTACTCCCAGGGTCTTGAGCCAAATCCTGAATTTTTATATATGGCATCTGTTCTTGTGCACATAAAATCTAAGATGCTCATACAGTCTCCTGCTGAAACAGAAGAAGAGGATCCCAGGACAGAGATAATCGCACCACTTTTGGATTACTTATATGTTAAGGAACTTTCAAAGACCTTGGACTCCTTAGATATGCTTTATAGGGATACATTTCCAAGGCAGCCGGGTAGCTTTCTCCAGGAGATCTTACAAAACACAGAAAGGGAAGTGGACGCGGATCTCACAAGACTGATGGAGGCCTTTAAGAGAATAACAGGAGGCGCACCACACGTAAAGATATCGGTGAGGCCACCCAAATGGACTGTGAAGGAAAAATTTGAGGAGATCCTAAGTTTAAGAAACACGGGAACCTTGACACTGGGCCATTTATTCTCAATTTCCTCATGCCTTGAGGAATTTCTTGTCTTTTTTGTGGCATTGCTGGAAGTGATTTTTAACGGCCTTGCATCTGTGTGTGAAGATAACGGAGAGATCGAAATAAAGTTCAATTAAGGGATTTTCTTGGTATGGATGATAAGCTGGAATTAATTATTGAAGCTATAATATTTTCATCAGATCATCCGGTCACAATAAAAGAGCTCCTTTCTGTTTTAAATGAATACACATATAAGGATATAAGAACTGCCCTTGAAAACTTGACTTTAAGATACCAAACCTTAAAAAGAAGTTTTCATCTCGTTGAGGTTGCAGAAGGCTATCAATTTAGGACAAAGAAGGAATTTTCTCCCTATGTTCAAAAGTTGTATCTTTCTTCGCCGTACAAACTGTCCACTGCAGCCATGGAGACCTTGGCTATCATAGCTTATAGACAGCCCATTAGTAAACTGGAGATAGAAAATATAAGGGGAGTGGATTGCAGCCATACCATTAAGGTATTAGTGGAAAAAGGCCTGGTAAGAGTAGTTGGCAGAAAGGATATCATAGGCAGACCTCTCTTATACGGTACAACAAGACGTTTTTTAGAGGTATTTGGTCTTAAGGATATAAGTCTATTACCTGAGGTAGAAGACATTACAAAGTCCGATACTTCTGCCAAAACAGGCCTTGAATCAAAAGAGGAAAGAGAACATGAGAGAATTGATTAGGCTCAATAAATTCTTACGAGATGCCGGGGTTGCATCTCGTAGGAAGGTTGATGAGATCATAAAGGAAGGGGGTATAAAGGTAAATGGCGTAGTTGTTACCCATTTGGGCGTGAGGATAGATCCCAAGACGGATGTTGTGGAGTTTCAAGGAAGAAGGCTTGAGCCAGTGGGCCGTAAGATATATGGAATCCTAAACAAACCCTTTGGGGTGGTCTCCACAATGAGTGACCCAGAAGGAAGGCCATGTGTTGGAGACTTGCTAAGGCCATTGGGAATAAAGGTATTTTTGGTGGGAAGATTGGACTTTGACACCATGGGGCTTCTACCTTTTACCAACGATGGCCAGTGGGCCCATAGACTGTTGCACCCAAGATACCATGTGCCACGCACCTACAAGGCCACAATAAACGGCCTTTTGTCAGAATCTGATGTGGAAAGGTTGAAGAAAGGGGTTGCCCTCACCGATGGCACCACCCAAGGAGCAAAGGTGAGTGTATTAAAGAAGGCAGAAGACCACAGCATTCTAAGGATTACGGTGTTTGAAGGCAGGAATAGGTTGGTTAGAAGGCTGTTTGAGGCACTGGGATATGAGGTTATCCACCTGATAAGGATCGGTTTCGGGCCTCTCACCCTGGGTGATCTGAAGGTGGGGCATTATAAGTTGCTGGAGAAACCTCCCACCATAAAGGCATGAGATGCCAGGTTTGGGCCCAATCTCATGGTGCTGGCAGAGGGTCTTTTTTTCTGTAGACCAAGGCCTGACAACTGGCTATGGGTTTGTTGTTCTGATCATGAACCTGTATCTGATAGGTGGCAGTCCTATTTGTCCTAAATATCTCCCTTGCCTCTGCCCTGAGCAAGTCTCCCACGGAGGTGGCGTTAAAGAAGGTGATGCTCATGTTTAAGGCAACGGCAGTGGTCCCATGACTGTTTGAAGCAAGCTCAAAGGCTTCATCCACAAGGGAAAACAGGACCCCACCATGGGTTGTTTTGTGGATATTTAAAAAATTTTCACCCACTTTCGCCTCCACCAACGCATATCCGGGCGCAATATCCAACACCTTAATCCCCATAAAGTCCTTGAAGGGTTCTTTTTGGTATAGTGCTTTTAGCCTCTCTATGGGCTCCATGATTTCTCCTTTTGAATCAAAAACCCCCTTGGGAAGGCCAAGGGGGCTGTTATTTTAGTATGGATGAAACTCCCTTATCCTATACGGATCCTTTTCAGGCCCAACAAACTGCTGATGGTATTCGGTCACCTTAAATTTACCCATAAACTGGTTGCAGAGCTCCCATCCTTTTCCCATCCACCCCACAACGCCATCCTTTACCACATACACGTTTTTGTAGCCGTATTTGTACAAGAAACCTCCCACATATGGAGACCTATGGGTGGTTCTGCAAATTAGGTAGATCTCTGCATTTGGATCGGGAATGTGTTTTGGGATAGTATACATATGGCCTGCATGTATATGATCCGTGCCCGGGATGTGCCCTGCATAAAATTCTGGATGAGTCCTTAGGTCTATCAGATATGCCTTCCTTTTTCCGGCCATCACCTCTTCCCAGACCTTCCTAAACTGATCCAGGTCAATGTATTTATCCGCAGGCACAAGCTTTTTGAACTCCTCGTGAACTGCCTTTTCACCTGCCACAACAGGGCTTACTTCTTTTTTCTCCTCTTTTTTCTCCTCTGCGGCCATCAAAAGGCCTTGAAAGGCAAATACCATGGCCACCACCAAAGCCATCCACCAAAATCTTTTCATAGTCACCTCCTTAATGGTTTTAGTTAAACTGAAAAAAATCCGCCTACACGTCATCTCAAGGCGACCACCTCCTTCTTTCAGGGCTAAGTGATTATCATCACTCCTGTGCCTTTCTGTCAAGGGGGTAAGTTTTTCCTTCGGGTTTTATTTTGGGTAAGATTCGCAAGTCTTGATCATGGCTTATCTCTGAGTAAGTTCTGGATTCTTGGGTGATCTGTGCTTGTCTTTTTCTCTGAAATGGTAAACTGTGAAATTTCCTGCTGTCAAATGTAAAAAAATCTCAAACGGAGAGAATTGATAAAACTTATCCGTACCAAAGAAACTGGGCTACTGCTATGATGTCAGATATTTGAAATTCCATGCTGAATCAGCACAATGTATTGCTTAGATATCAATTTATTTAGACAGAGCCTTCCTTGGATAGGTATGTTCAAAGAAGAAGATGAGCTTAAAAAATTTAGTTGTTGCGGAAATAGAAAGTTAGTAGGTATGAAAGGTTCAGTATTTTTTCATCTAACAGCTTCAGTTGTTTTAATATCACGGCTCATCTGAATGAAGTGGCTCATTTACGATTATTTAGTTTAAGTCAATTTGCAACCAAATTTGCCTATGGATTTCTTCTAACGCCAATCGAATTTTCTGAAAATCTTATGGAAATACTTTAGCCCGTAGCAAAATGGGAACATAAGGTTCTTAAAAGGGTGTATCCATCTCCTGTTTGGGTGCTTTAGGGAGCAGATCCTGTTCACATCAATTGATTGGTAAGGTCCATTTTTCTTTGGTATAATCCAAGCATCCCAGATGATAGACGGAGGCAACATGAAACAGGTGGTGCTTGGCACAGCAGGACATATAGACCACGGAAAGACCAGTTTTGTGAAGGCCTTAACAGGCATAGATACCGACAGGTTGAAAGAGGAAAAGGAAAGAGGGATCACGATTGAACTGGGCTTTGCTTATTTGAAGCTGGGTCCTGATCAACTGGTTGGAATAGTTGATGTGCCAGGACATGAGAGATTCATAAGGCACATGGTGGCAGGTGCCACAGGTATAGATCTGGTGGCCCTTATAATAGCAGCAGATGAAGGGGTTATGCCTCAGACAAAGGAACATTTGGAGATCTGCCAGCTTTTGGGAATCGGTTATGGAATCGTGGTAATTACAAAGATAGACATGGTGGACCCTGAATGGCTTCAACTGGTAAAGGAGGATATCAAGGCCAATTTAGGGGGTACCTTTTTGGAATCCGCTCCCATGGTGGAGGTATCCTCTGTCACAGGTGAGGGTATAGAGCAGTTTAAGGTTGTGCTAAAGGACATGATACAAAAGATACCCCCCAAGAAAACAGGTCACGTCTTCAGGTTACCTGTGGATCGGGTCTTTACAATAAAGGGATTTGGGACAGTGGTTACAGGCACTACAATCTCGGGCAGCATCTCTGTGGGCGATGAGGTGACTGTGTATCCCAAAGAGTTGAGCGCCAAGGTTAGAGCTATTCAAGTGCACGGCCGGGATGTAAAGGAGGTATTGGCAGGCGTAAGGACGGCCTTAAATTTGCAGGGACTTGAAAAGACAATAGTAAATAGGGGAAACGTGGTGGCCACAAAGGACTCCCTTAAACCCAGCCTTTCTTTGGATTGCATCCTGAATCTGCTTCCCAGTTCCCCCTTTGTGCTCAAAAATAGGGCAGATGTGAGATTCCACACAGGGACCTCAGAACTTATCGGCAAGATAATCCTGCTGGACAGGCCAAAATTGGAACCTGGGGATACTTGCCTTGTACACATAAGGCTTCAGGAACCTACGGTAGCCTTGAGAGGAGATAAGTTTGTGCTCAGGAGCTATTCTCCAATGCGTACCATTGGAGGAGGCACCATCCTAAACCCTTGTCCTCCTGAAAGGAGGAAGCTCAAGCGTATCAACATGGAACACCTAAGGGCACTTTCTGGATCCGAGCCCGAAAGGATAGTGGAATCGTGCATTAAAGAAGGAGGTTTTGATGCAATTGAGTTAAAAGATCTTGTCTTTTATTCCAATTTGGACCCAAGCACGGTACAAAGGATCACGAGTGAATTGATTGAGCGTAAGATTATTGTGGGATTATACAATACAAAAGGACCTTTTCTACACACAAAGTTTCTAAGTAAGGCAAAAGAAAATATCTTGGAAATGGTCTCAGACTATCACAAGAAAAATCCCATTAAACCAGGGATTTCCAAAGAAGAGCTAAAGTCGAAAAGTTATCTTTCCAACAGTTTGGGATTTTTTGAACTTGTGTTAAAAGATCTTGTGGCAGATGAACTAATAGTTATAGAGAGGGATATCGTTAGAAATAGGAATTTTGAGATTAAGCTAAAACCAGAGGAAGAGCAATTAAGAAATGATCTTCTAAGATTCTATAGGGAGTCAGGGGGACTGGCTCCTACAACAAGAGAAGTGAAAGAAAAATTTCCTTCTGAAAACATAGATGATCTTCTTGAGTTGCTCATAAGGGAAGGTCATTTGGTAAAGATAAAAGACGATCTATTATTTCACAAAAAGGCAGTGGATGAGATCGAAAACAAATTGATCCAATATCTAACGCAAAATCAATCCATAAACGCCGCAAAGTTCAAGGATCTTACAGGATTGTCAAGGAAATATGCAATACCCCTCTTGGAGTACTTCGACCGCATTCAGGTAACCATGCGCGTAGGAGATGAACGAATGGCAAGGAAAAAGTAGAGGGTTTAACATACCAAGGCTTTGGAAAACGAGCCTTGAACTTCCAACTTTTTACTTTTATCGCTTTCCTCGCATATTCTTATTTGGAAGCTGGAAAGGGTTAAGATTATGTGCGCAGTAAGGGTCCTTGGGATTGATCTGGCAGGGTCTGAGAAAAGGCCCACAGGTGTGGCTTTTAAGGAAAAGGTTGGAGTAAGATGCTCACTACTTTTTGAGGATTGTGAAATTATTGAGTTTTCAAAACCCTTTACCCACATATTCGTTGATGCACCTCTGTCCTTACCCCTGGGGAGAAGAAGCTTGGAAGAGAACAATGGGATCCATTTTAGGGAGTGCGATCTGATGCTTAGAAAGATGGGTATAAGATTTTTCCCCATGACCCTTGGCCCAATGAGAATCCTCACCCAAAGGGCTATCAGGCTAAAGGATATCTTGGAAGGGCTGGGAAAGGAGGTTTACGAGGTTTTCCCAGGTGCATTCTATGATGTGATGGGTGTAAGTAGGAAGGACAGAAAGGCTATTGGGAAATTTTACTTAAACATGGGTCTTGATTTGGAAAAAAGGAAATACACCCAGGATGAACTGGATGGGATTGCATGCCTTTTGACAGGTTGCATGTTCTTGGAAGGTAAAGGAGTCTTGCTTAAAGGTGGGGATGGGGCCATAGTCATTCCCAAACATCCGTAGGAAAACTTTTGTGGTTACCTTTAGGAGATCACCCGGTAAAAATGCTAACCTTCTCCTTTATAGACTCCATGACGGGCTTAGGATGGCTGAGCCTATGAGCCCATATTGGGGCATTGCTCATGAAGGATAGTCTCAGAGGCTTTTTCAAACTTCCGTGCTATTCCAGGTGGCCAAGCCTTTTTTAAAGAAGCCTTTGGTATGCTTTTTATGGCAGATAAAGCCCTGGCAAGATTACCAAGGCAGTAAATACTATTTTTCGCCTTCCTTATCGCTTTCAGAGCATTGCCAGCGTTTTTTTAGGGCCTCTATCTCAGCCAAATCCTTCTCCCTTAGGATGCGGAGTTCCTCTTCCACCTTTCTGGCCCTTTCAAGCAAGACGCGCTCTTTGGCGTTATAATACTCCTCAAGGATCTTAGACTGGTGGGTTTCTATGTAGCGGTCTATTATCTCCTCGATGCGCTTAATAAGCTCAGGGGTTATTTCTATGTTTTTGAGTTCTTCTTCCATACAAAAATTTTTACCCCAACCTGGCCACAAAGTCAAGGAGAAAATCAATGATTCCCCAAAATAGTAGCAGAAACAGGGATGGGCCAAGGGGACAACGGAACCCCTTGAAAGTTCAAGAACACCTGGTAAAGGTCTTTCGCCATTCACTTCCTGCCTCTTTTTTACGCCTCTTTCGCCTCTCTCTCACCAAACCCACCAAACCCAATAAACCCAACAAACCCAACAACCCTTTTCTGTGATTTCACATTTATGCTTGACAAGTGGCTCCCTATTTTTGTACACAGCACCAAAAGGCCACGAAGGCTTTATTGGGGCAAGAAGCTCCAGCAAGTCTCGTGGCCTATCTTTTTTTGGGAGGTGGAGATGGTTGGAAGGGTTTGTTTTCTTTTGGTGGTCTCTGTGGTGCTTCTATTCAGGTGTGCCTTTGCCTATGATGTGACCGAGAAGTTCACCGTTGATGCCACCCTCTCTTTAGTGTACCAAAAGGTCTCCTTAGACGACCAAGAGGCCCAATCCATTGGTGTGGAGGACTCTGTTGGCAGAGGGAGTGGTACCGTGGACCTGGGCTTCAATTTTCACCCCACAGATGTGGATGAGTTTCAGGTCACTTTAAGCTTTGGGGCTGGAAACGGTCTAAAGTACACCCCCATATTTAGCCTGGCCACAAATGCCGATGATTTGGAATCTGACCTCAAGAACATAAACGGCAGGGACAGGGATTATTTGCTGGAGGTCTGGTATAAGCACACCTTCAAGTTGAAAGAGGACCTCTCTATTTCAGGCACAATAGGGATCATAGATGCCACTCAGTACCTGGATCAAAATCCCTACGCAAACGACGAAACAGCCCAGTTCATGAATGAGGTCTTTGTAAACAACCCTGTGCTAAACCTACCCTCTTACGACTTAGGGGGTGTTCTTGAGCTTTCTTTCAGTGACCTTTCGGTGAAGGCCCTTGCTATGGGATCCAGGACAGAGGACTGGCAGGCTCCGGGTGCGTATAGGGGGTATGGGTACTATGGCCTTGAATTGGGCTATAAACTAAAGGACCCATTGGGCGAAGGGAACATATCCCTTTTGGGATATACCACCACAAAGGATTTTGTGGATTGGCAAGGGGTTAAAGGAGAGGCACTAAAGGGCTTTGGCCTTTCTTTTGGACATCCCATCACAGAGTACCTGGGTGTTTTCTTGAGAGGAGGCTGGCAGGATGATAAGGCACAAATCATCCACCAAAAATCCTATTCAGGTGGCATAGACATATCAGGGAAGTTGTGGGGTAGAGAGGATGATAATATAGGTGTGGGCTATGCCTATTTGAAAGGGCCAGACCAGGGGTTGCTGGATTGTACCCATGCTATAGAAGGGTATGCAAAGTTTAAGATCACGAACTTTAGTCATCTGACCTTTGATGTGCAATACTTGAAAGACAAGTTCAACGATAACACCAAATTGGACGGCATGGTCTATGGTGTGAGATTTGTAGTAAAATTTTAATAAAAGGAGGAAATGAGATGCTAAAAAAGTCAATTTTTGCCTTTGTACTTGGAATACTTGTAGTGCCTGGCCTATGCTTTGCACACTTTGGGATGATTATTCCAGATCAGGCAATGATATCTGATCAAAAGAAACCCGATGTGAATCTAACAATTTCCTTTTCACATCCCTTTGAACAACAGGGAATGAACATGGAAAAACCAAAGCAGGTAGGTGTGCTCTTTGAAGGCAAAAAGCAGGACCTACTGCAGGCACTGGCGCCCACAAAGGTTATGGAACACAATGCCTGGAAAGTATCCCACAAGGTATCCAAACCGGGTGCATATGTATACTATATGGAGCCTGCTCCCTATTTTGAGAAGGCAGAAGACAAATACATCATCCACATGACAAAGGTGGTGGTGGGTGCCTTTGGAGAGGATGAAGGCTATGATGGAGAAGTGGGACTGAAGGCGGAGATAATCCCACTCACACGGCCTTACGGGCTCTATGCCACAAATGTCTTTCAAGGTCAGGTAAAGGTGAACGGCAAACCAGTGGCCTTTTGTGAGGTGGAGGTGGAATACCTAAATGAGGGCAAGAAGATAGAGGCAATGAATGACTTTTTTGTAACCCAAAAGTTAAAGGCCGATCAGAACGGGATATTCACCTTTTCAGCGCCCTGGTCGGGATGGTGGGGCTTTGCCGCCCTTTCCACTTCCCAGGAAAAGATAGAGGGTAAAGAGGTGGAATTGGGAGGAGTTATCTGGGTGTACTTCTCAGAGATCCCGGTCAAAAAGTTCAAGAAGTAGTAGAAGATGCATATCTCAGAGGGAATACTTTCAGGCCCAGTCTTGACAGGAGGCTGGGCCTTGACCTTGGCCGGTCTTGGAATAGGGGTGAAAAGGCTAAAGGAGCATGAGATACCCAAGGCGGCAGTGATTGCCTCTGCCTTCTTTGTGGCATCTTTGGTCCATGTGCCTGTGGGGCCATCCAGCGCTCACATGCTCTTGATAGGCCTAAGTGGGCTCTTATTGGGCTGGGTTTGTTTCCCTGTTATGTTTGTAGCCCTGTTACTACAGGCCATCTTGTTTCAATTTGGTGGGATAGTGGTCTTGGGTGTAAATACCCTAATAATGGCATTGCCAGCGGTAGCGGTCTCTTTATTATTCCGCAAAGTGATATCCCACGGTAGTAGAAAGTTGGCAACGGTCTTTTCCTTTCTTTCTGGAGTAGCTGGGGTGTTTTTTTCTGCTATCTTATGCAGTCTGGCTCTCCTTTTTACGGAAAAAAATTTTTTGAAGACAGCGCAATTGATCTTGGCTGCACATATACCAGTAATGATTCTGGAGGGCATATTGACCGTGTTTGTTATTTCATATCTCGGAAAAGTGAAACCTGAGTTCTTGGGTGAAAGCGGGGGACGTGATGAAAAATAAATTACCATATCTACTTTATGCTATTTGCTTGATTTTTGTGTTTGTATCCAACACTATTGCACACAGGGTAGGTGTGTATGCAATTAAAAAGGAAAATATAATTGAAGGAGAAGGAGGTTTTGGAAAGGGGAGACCTTGTAAAGACTGTGATATTGTGGTGTTGGACCAAAATGGCCAAGAGCTAACGAAGGGCAAAACAGATGATCAGGGATTTTTTAAAATAACTATCTCCCCTGAAAATGCCAAAGTTGCCCACAAGGTGATTATGGATGGTGGGCCAGGGCATAGGGCAGAATGGGTATTGGAAGGAGGAAATGAAGTTTCTCCCGATGCTAAAGAAGTGACAGAGAGTAAAACCGATAATGCACAGAAGATAGATCTTTCGTCCAGTAACATAGAGACACTACGGATGGTGGTGAGGGAGGAGGTTCGGAGGGCAATCGAACCCATCCAAAAGGATCTCATGCGTACCATGGACTCAGGTCCTGGTTTTAGGGAGATATTCGGTGGGATTGGATACATTGTAGGTATAGCCGCTCTATTGTTGTACCTCAGGGGCCGCGAAAAGAAAGACTAATTGAAAAAGCTTGTATTGGCCAACCTCTTTTGCTAAAGTGCAGCAAAGGAGGTGCAGATGGCAAAAAATAGGGGCTTCAAGAAAAAGGACATAAAACAACCCGATGAGTTCCTGACCTTTTCTCAAAGGGTAATGGCCTATGTAAGGGACAACAAGAAAAAGGTCTATGGAATCATAATCGGAATCCTCTTGGCCTCAGCCCTTTATACAGGTGGGTGGTCCTACTGGAGGTATGTGAACAAAAGGGCAATGGTTGCCTATGGGTCTGCCCTCACCAAGTTTAGAACAACTGTGTATGACGAACAAAGGTTGAAGTCAGAGGGAGATATTGTCAAAAAGATGTTTCAAGACATACCTGAGAAGCATCCCATCTCCAGTGTGGCTAAACTGGTTCACCCCTTCTTAGGGCATTTTGATTTTATCAAGGGCGATGTGGAGAAGGCAACAGAAGAGTTCCGAGAGTTTTCCAAAAAGGTGGGTTCCAACAAAAAGCTATATTCTCTCTCCCAGTTGGCCCTATCTAAGTGTCTTGAGGAAAAAGGGGACCTGGAAGGAGCTCTAAGGCTATTGGAATCCTTAGAAACCGACCCAAATGATCCAACCCATGCGTTTTTGCTGTACCAAAAGGCAAGGCTTCTAAAACTTTTGGCCTCTTCCAAGGGCGGCGAGGCAAGGGAGCAAGCAAGAAATGCTATCAAGGCTCTCAAAGACTCTTCACCGGATTTCCCTTTGTTGCCTGTGTTAGAAGCCGATTTAGGTCTTTAGGAAGGCTTAAACATCAAGACCAAAGGGGGAGGGCTATTGCAGTGGAAAAGAAGGTGAGGGATTACAAGGATGCCCAGATGAGGGGAAAGGTGGTGCTCCTGAGGGTGGACCACAACGTGGTGAAGAAGGGCAAGGTGATTGACCCCTATAGGATAGAGGCTACCATCCCCACAATCTTGAACATTGCCCTGCGTGGTGGTTTGCCTATTCTCATGACCCATGTGGGAAGACCCAAGGATAAAAAGAGCGGCAAGATATTCATGAAGGCAGAGGAATCCGTGACCCCTGTGGCGGAATATCTCCAAAGACGTCTGGACATAAGGATTGGTTCTCCTGAATACCCTAGTGATGAAGGCGGTATTGGGGTTCTGGGACAGGCTGCCTTGGAGGCTGTAGCTGATCTTAAGGCAGGCAAATGGGATATGTTATACCTTCCCAATATCCGATGGTTTGAAGGAGAAGAGGCAAAGGATGAAAAAAAGGATAGTTTTGCCAAGGAACTTGCAGCCTTAGGGGATCTCTTTGTAAATGACGCTTTTGGTTCCTGGCAGGCGCATGTGAGCACATACCATGTTGCAAGGCTTTTACCTTCATATGCAGGCTCCCTCATGATGAAAGAGGTTCTGAATCTAAAAAGGCTCATGGAACCCAAAAGACCTTTTTTGGCCATCATAGCAGGTAGCAAGTATGACACAAAGATAGGGCCTCTGAATGCCCTGTATGAGAAGGCGGATAAATTGATCCTGGGCGGAGTCATGTACAATGCCTATTTGGCTGCCAAGTACGATTTGGAGATACAGGGTGTGTTGGAGGAGGACAAAGAGCTGGCCAAAACATTGGTGGAGAGAGATAAGAAGGAGGGAAAGCTGGTTGAACTTAATAACTTGGTGGAGAGCCCTCTGGAGGATCCCAAGGAAGCAAACAAGGCACGGGTGGTTGATTTAGAGGAGATGAAAGGCCAAAAAAGCTTGGGTGCCATCACAGACCTAAACCCAAGCTCCTATGAGGATTCCAAGGTGAAAGATGCCATCCTAAGTGCCAAGACCATATTCGTGAATGCTGTGATGGGATGGACTCCTTATTACAACGAGGGGAGCAAGGCATTGTTCCATCTCCTCTTTAAGAATAAGGATGCGGAGAAGTTTTTGGCAGGGGGTGATACACTACAGGAGTTCAGAAGGCTTTGCCCTGGCGAATACCTTGAGGCCCAAGATGATCCCAAGGTGTATTTCTTCACAGGTGGGGGAGCTGTCTTGACTGCCATTGAACAAGGGACGCCCTTTGGCTTGAAACCGCTTGAACCGTTATTGGAGCTTTAATGGGGCTCATGCCAATATTCGATCCTTTGGAAAAACATAGGCCTATGAGGGTGGCTGCCTTTATGTCTGGCTCTGGTACCAACATCCTCAGGCTACTTGAAAGGGAGAAGGAGCTGGAAAGGCAAGGGACTAAATTATTTCAGGTGGTCTTCATATTCTCGGACAGGTCTGATGGAAGGTGTAGAGGGGAATCAATAGCCCATGAATACGGCATCGCCTACTTTAGTTACGACATAAGGAGATTTCACGAGATCAGGGGTGTAAAAAGGTCTGTGAAGACCAAGGAGGGTCTGGAGGCAAGGAAGGAATTCGACCAGGTGCCCAAGAAGCTTGTGGAGGCCTTTGAAGTGGATGTGATCGCCTTGGGCGGATACATGAGCTATACCACCCTTAATCGCTGTGTAAATGTGCACCCTGCTGATCTGAGCATCAAGGATCCACAGGGCAATAGGAAATATGTGGGAGATAGGGCTGTGTATGATGCAATCTTGGCAGGGGAGAGGGAACTCCGATCTTCCACCATTTGGACAGATGAAGGTGTGGATACAGGGCCTTTGCTGATGGTTTCAGAACCCTTGCCTGTGGAGCTGCCTTTAAAGCTTCAGGAGCTAAAAAAGAACCCTGAGCTTTTGGAAAAGGTGGCCCAAGAGCATCAGGAAAGACTAAAGGAAGTTGGCGATTGGAAAATCTTTCCCAAGACCATTGAGATGATAGCCCAAGGCAGGTTTGCCTTGGATGGAGACAAGAACGTATATGTGGACGGTGTGAAGGTGGAAGAAGGCTATCGGCTGCGGGAAGGTTCGTGAGTGTGGTTTATTGAGTTTGTAAGGTTTGGGAGTCTGGGGAGAGAAAGGCAAGATGGGCGAGAAATGCGAGACAAATGAGATGGGGAAGAGAAAGGAGGAAAGCAAGATAGGTGTTCCACATCATCGTAAGTGGTTGGGAGCATAGCCTCGTCGCCTTGCTTTGTGAGCGAAACATGAGGGATTAATCAGGGTGCCATGTTAAAAAAGTTTTCAAGGAGGTGAAGGTGCTTAGGATCAAGGGGAGGCCTTGGATTTGGATTTTTATTGTGCCTTTGTTCTTCTTTGCTACCCAAGAGGCCTTTGCTCAACCAGCTACCATGGAATTTTTTGCAGGGCATTTTTTCTCTCCTGTGATAGGAGCAACACATAGGCATGATTTAAATTATGCAGCATTTGCCGTTCGTTATGAGTTTTTAAGGCCTTTTAAGTCAGTGCCCATATTGATGGAAGCAACCTATACCCGTACTACCTAGGGGCCTTTCCCACCCAGTAGAAAATATGGCCTTTGTGGACGATGTGACCATAACCGTTAAGGCAGGAGATGGCGGAAACGGTTGTGTGAGCTTTCAGAGATTTCGATTCAAGCCTAAAGGTGGGCCGGACGGGGGAAATGGAGGGCAGGGAGGCAGTATCTTCCTCAGGGCCACAAGGGAGCTTAACAGCCTGGAACCCTATAGGTTCAAAAGATCCTTCTTTGCGGAGAGGGGAAAACACGGCCAAGGTAACGACAGGGATGGCAGGAGAGGCCAAGACCTGGTTCTGGATGTGCCTTTGGGCACGGTTATAATTGATGCCAAGACAAACACGGTCCTGAAGGAACTGGTCTCGGAGGGTGAGACCTTTTTGGTGGCAAGGGGAGGAAGTGGTGGGAAGGGAAACAAGTTTTTTGCAACATCCACCAACAGGGCACCAAGGATAGCAGGAAAGGGACAAATGGGTGAGGAGAGGACACTCAGGCTCATACTAAAGACCATTGCACACATAGGGATCGTGGGCCTACCCAATGCGGGCAAATCCACCTTGCTCTCAAAACTCACCAACGCAAGGCCCAAGATAGGGGATTTTCCCTTTACCACCTTAAGCCCAAACGTGGGCGTGCTAAGAGTTCAAGGGGAAGAGAAGCTCCTTCTGGCAGACATCCCAGGGCTCATAGAAGGGGCCTCGGAAGGTAAAGGACTTGGATACCTTTTCTTAAAACATATAGAAAGAACGAAACTTCTGCTTCTGGTGCTGTCCTTGGATTTTGTGCCCCAAAAGGACATGCTGGAAGACTACCACATACTTCTAAGAGAGCTCCAGGCATACAATGAAAGGCTTTTAAAGGTCCTTAGAATAGTGGTTGTGAATAAGATAGATCTTGAACAAAAGGCACCAAGGGATTACAAGGCTTTGATGAGTAAGCTTGAACAAATGGGGGAGAAGGTTATGGCGGTTTCTGCCTTGGAAGGAAATGGTATAAACGAGCTGGGAAAACTTTTGGTGGACACCTTTAGTAAGAATTTGGCTTGATGGTGATGGAGATGTGGAGGCAAAGGCTAAGAACGGTTAAAAGGGTCCTTATCAAGATCGGCAGCAATATTTTGACAGGTGTGAATGGTGTCCGAGAAGATATTATAGCCCAATTGTGTAAAGACATTGCCAATGTGAAGAATAGGGGGCTGGATGTTATAATTGTATCTTCAGGTGCCATTTCATCGGGTCTTAAAAAGATGAACCTTGGAAGAAGACCAAACGAACTTTCTCAACTCCAAGCCCTTGCAGCAATAGGGCAGGGAATTTTGATGAGGATATACGAAAAGGAATTTGATAAATGGGGAATAAGAATCGGGCAACTCCTGATTACCAAAGAGGATTTGGGTAGTCGTAGACGTTATCTAAACATTGCCAATACGCTTTTTACCCTATTACACTGGAAGGTGATTCCCATCATCAACGAAAACGACACCGTGGCTGCAGACGAAATAAAGTTTGGCGATAACGATAACTTAGCAGCCTTGATTACCATTTTATCGGAATGCCAACTCTTAATAAACCTAACGAACATGGATGGTCTGTTTGAGAGGGACCCCAAAGAGTTTAAAGACGCCAGGCTGATTCCACTGGTGGAAAAGATAGACAAGACCGTTTTGAGCTATGCAAGCAAGGATCTAAGCCTGTTTGGCACAGGTGGTATGCAGAGTAAGCTTCAGGCTGCAAGGAAGGCCTCTTTGGCCGGTGTACCCACTGTGATTGCAAATGGGAATTTGGAGGGTGTGATAACCAAGGTGCTGGATGGGGAGGAGATAGGAACCCTCATCCTGCCCATGGCAGGGAGGCTCTCCAAGAAAAAACACTGGTTGGCATTCGGCTCCTATCCAAGAGGCATGGTGATAGTGGACGAGGGTGCAGAACAGGCACTTTTGAGGAACGGTAAAAGCCTACTACCTTCGGGTATCTTGGCCCTGGAAGGGGTGTTTCAAAAGGGAGATCCTGTGTCCATCAAAAACACAAAGGGAGAAATCATCGGGATCGGCATCGTGAATTACAGTTCCAGCGAGCTTGAAAAGGTCTTGGGAAGGAGCACCATGGAGATACAGAGCATATTGGGCTTTAGGGGCGAAGATGAGATAATCCACAGGAACAATATGGTAATCACTGCCAAGCTCAGATAAGGGGGAAGGAATGGATCTCCAAAAAGAGATACTAGAAATGGCAAAGAATGCCAAGGCCTCTGCCAAGGTGCTAAGACAAATGGGTAGGCAAAAAAAGGACTTGGCCTTGAAGACAATGGCAGAGCTTTTATGGGAGGAAAGGGAAGGCCTTTTGGGAGAAAACCAAAAGGATGTGGAAAATGCTAAGAGCCAAGGCCTGCCAAGCCCGATGATAGGAAGGCTTACCCTCACGGAGAAGACCATAAAGGCAATGGTGGATGGGATATTGGAGGTGGTGTCTCTCCCGGATCCTGTGGGCGAGATTACAAGGATGTGGAGGAGGCCCAACGGCCTTTTGGTGGGCAGGATGAGAATACCCTTAGGCGTTATAGGCTTTGTGTATGAGTCCAGGCCAAATGTTACTGTGGATGCAGCAAGCCTGTGCCTAAAAAGCGGGAATGCAGTGATATTGAAAGGCGGATCAGAGGCCATTTTGTCCAACCTGGCTATCCAGAGGATCATCTCCAAGGCATTGGAAAGGGCAAACATTCCAAAAGAGGCCATACAGGTTGTGCCAACCACAGAAAGGGAGGCAGTGAACATCCTCCTTCAAATGGATGATTACATTGATTTGATCATCCCCAGGGGCGGAGAAGGTCTTATCAGATTCGTGGCAGAACACTCCAAGATCCCTGTGCTAAAGCACTATAAGGGCGTGTGCCATGTGTATGTGGATGAATTTGCAGACCTACCTATGGCAATGGAGATCTGTATGAATGCAAAGGTCCAGAGGCCTGAGGTGTGCAATGCCATGGAGACCCTGTTGGTCCACGAAAAGGTGGCAGGGTCATTCTTGCCGGAGATGATCAGGAGGTTTAGGGAAAAGGGGGTGGAGATAAGGGGCTGTGAAAGGACAAGGGCGATTGTGCCTGATGTGATCCCTGCAAAGGAGGAGGACTGGCCCCAAGAATACCTGGATCTGATCTTAGCGGTGAAGGTTGTAAGCGATATGGAAGAGGCCTTGGAGCATATCGAGAGGTATGGCTCTAACCATACCGATGCAATAGTTACAAAGGACCACGCAAGGGCCATGAGGTTTTTGGAGGCAGTGGATTCCTCTGTGGTGTTGGTGAATGCCTCCACCCGCTTTAATGACGGATTTCAGTTGGGTTTGGGTGCAGAGATAGGGATTAGTACAACAAAACTCCATGCCTTTGGTCCCATGGGGCTGGAAGAGCTCACCACCACCAAGTTTGTGGTGCTTGGAGAAGGACAAGTGAGGCAATGACAGAAACCTTTCCCAACCCTCTGGGGCTCTTGGGTGGGACCTTTGACCCGGTGCATTTAGGTCACCTAAGGGCTGCCATTGAAGTGGCCCAAGCCTTTCCCTTTCCCAAGGTATATCTGGTACCTGCAGGCATTCCTGCTCACAAAAGAAGGCCAGATCTGAGCCCTTTTAAGCATAGGTTGGAGATGATCAAACTGGCCATTGAAGGAGCTGATCAATTGGGTGTTTTGGAACTGGAGGGCGAAAGGGCAGGGCCTTCGTATACCGTTGATACTTTGAGCTATTTTAACTCAAAGGGCCTTGAGACCTATTTCATTGTGGGTTCTGAGGCATTTTTGGAGATTGATACATGGAGGTCCTTCGGCGAGCTTTTTAAGTTGTCCCACTTCATCGTGCTTTTAAGAGAAGATAGACACAGGAAGGCGATCCCAGCCTATCTGAAGGACTTGGGCTTAAAGATCGCATCCCAGAGCGAGGATGAATTGTTTTTGCATTCGGGCAAAAAGATATTATCATTTTGGCCCACAAGGATGGATGTTTCCGGAAGCAAGATAAGATCCATACTCAGGAAAGGAGGATCAATCAAATACTTAGTGCCTGAAAAGGTATTGGAATACATAACTGAAAATAGGCTCTATCTGGATGAGGTCCATTGAGAAGGCAAAATTAGCCTTAAAGTTTGTGTTGGAAAGGAAGGCAGAGGATCCGGTCTTGCTGGAGGTGGCCAACCTTACCACACTCACAGATTTTTTTCTGATCTTGAGTTGCAAAAGCACCCGTCAGGTTCAGGCCGTTAGTAGACACTTGAGAGAAAAGATGGGAGAAAATGGCATAAAACCACTTGGAGTGGAAGGAGAAACAGAGGGTCATTGGGTGCTTTTGGATTACGGAGATGTGGTTGTGCACATCTTTTACGAGCCGGTGCGTAGGTATTATGACTTGGAGGGCCTGTGGATTGAAGCGCCTGTGGTGGAGATATCCAATGTTCAGTAAAGCACGGGTCTTTAGTTTGGTGGTGCTTCTTTGGCTTTTTTCCTCCTTCTTGTGTCCTGATAATGGTTTTGGCTTGAGCATTGAGGAAGAGGAGAAGCTGGGAAAGGAGTTTTTAAGCAAGGTAAAAAAGGAATTTGAGTTCCTGGACGAGCCTTCTGTGAACTGCTTTTTGGCAGATCTTGTGGAGCATCTGTGGACAAGTGAGGATAACAAGCCCTTCAACATAAAGGTTTATGTTATAAAAAAGCACGATATGAATGCCTTTGCAGGCCCTGGAGGGCATCTTTTCTTTTTCAGTGGCATTTTGGAGCAGTTGGATTCTGTGGATCAAGTGGCAGGGGTTGTGGCCCATGAACTGGCCCATGTGGCCTTCAGGCACTTAAGCAATAGGATTGCCCAATCTTATAAGGTGGGGCTGGCTTCCTTGGGCGGGATGTTGTTGGGTGCACTCTTGGGTGGTGCACCTGGAGAGGCAGTAATGGCAGGTTCTATGGCCGCAGGCATGCAGATGCAATTGTCCTACAGCAGGGAAGATGAAAGACAGGCTGACCAATTGGGGCTACAGTACTTACATGAGGCAGGTTTCGACCCCAGAGAGCTCATAGATTTACACAAAAACTTGCAAAGGTATACCCAGTTTGCAGGGAACAAGATACCCCCTTATCTCCTTACCCACCCCACAGGTGCCGAAAGGATGGCAAATCTGGATGCCATGGTCCAAGGAATTGGGCCACGAAAGCCATCTGCCTATGTGGAGGAATTGAGAAGAGAATACCCCTTCATCAGAACGGTTGTAATGGCATCGGTGAAGGATTCGGAGGAGGCTGTTAGATACTTTAGTGAACTCCTGGAGAAAAAAAACAAAAGGCCTGAATATCTTCTGGGATTGAGCATTGGACTAATGGCACAAGGGGATGCCAAAGAGGCCCAAAAGGCTCTTTCAGAGGCCATAGACCTTGCTCCAAACGTAGGACTCCTTAGAACCTTCATGGCAAGGGTCTTGATCTCCTCAGGAGAACCTAAAAGGGCAGTGAACTATCTGAAGGATGTCTTGGATCGCACACCCGATGCACCCGAGGCCCTCTACCTGCTCTCAGAGGCCTATGTCGATATGGGAGATGAGAAAACGGCCCTCACTTACCTCCAAAGGTTGGCCCACATGGAGGCTGCTGGCGGAACGGGCCTATTTAAGCCTGACATATACTATAAGATGGGAACTATTTTTGGCAGGCAGGGGAAACTGGACCTTGCCCACTATAACCTGGGTCTGTTCTACCTGAAAGAAGAGGAACCCCAAAAGGCCAGATTTCATCTCAACAAGGCCCTTTCCATTACCGATGACGAGAAGCTCAAGGAGACCATAAAGGAACTTTTAAAGCAGACAAATCCAGGAAGGAAAGGCTAAGGCCTCATCCTAACTAATGGGTCCATTAAACGGGAGAAGGGCTATAAAAGAGAGGGGAGCGAGTGAAATGTGTTATACGAGAATTTGAGGGAAAAAATCTGGACAAAAATTCAAAATGTAATAAGGAGAGCTAGAGGCTGTGGAGTAGCTGCAAAACCTCTTGTGGGTTTTGCAAAAAGAGCTCTGATGCGAGAAAAATAAAGGTTTATGTCTGGAGGTTGTAAAGGTGTCTCAAAGAATGGGTAAGGGTGCCTCAAAGATCTTTAACCAGCAAATAGCAACTGAGGCGGAAGAGAGGCCGTACTTTAAGGCTTCTAAAATATTTTGGTCTGTTGCAGCAAGCTTTTTGGGCATGGGGATTGTGTGTTTTCTTGCCTTTGAACATAAATTGCCTCTCCTTGTCACTTCCTTTGGTTCTTCTGCAGTACTGCTTTATGCTGCTTGTGATTCCCCAATGGCCCAACCTAAAAATGTGCTGGGAGGTCACATCATTTCAGCCTTGGCAGGTGTGTTGGTCTACCACTTATGTGGCGCCCAATGGTGGAGTTATGCATTGGCGGTAAGCCTTGCCATTGCAGGAATGGAGTTGACCAGTACCATGCATGCTCCTGGTGGCGCAACTGCCTTTATAGCGGTTTACAGTGAGCAGAAATTTTCATTTATTTTTACGCCCGTTGCAATTGGCGCTGCAGTACTGATACTGATGGCGCTTTTGCTGAACAATCTTGATGGCCATCATAGGTATCCGCAAAGCTGGTGGTAAGATGAAGTAAATTAGCTTTAGGTATATGCAGTTTGAGGTGAAAACACAAATGCCTCACCCCACAGTATACCATTGCTGATACTTGCCCCTGTTTTCCTTACACTAAAGTCCTTCTGAAGTGTAATATTGCGGGGTATAAGGCATTTTTTCTATAGTCCTGTTCCCGATATCCTGCTAGGCAAATAATTACTGAACATGTTACTATCATATCCAATCGTCGGGTAATTGGTATTAAATGCCTTAGTGTGAAGTCTTTTCTGATAAAGGAGGTGAAGTTGGAGTGGCGAAGCAAGGATGCAATTCTTTTGTACTACGATTTTCCAGTTGTTCGTACAAATAAGGGGTTTTCTAAGAACAAATCAAAGAGCAAAAAGTGGGTGTGGAAAAAGATTGACAATTCCAAAAGAAATCAGAGAATACGGCAACATCATAAGGGATTGGATAAACAGCTGTGGCCAAAGTGAAAGTCAAAATGTCCTTATATGTGTTGCAGGGATAACGCCCCAGGTGATAACAGAGACTATCTACGCACTGTCCCAAAAGGTTCCACCCATACACATACACAAGATTTATATCATCACAACATCATTGGGCAAAAAGGCAATTCAAAGTTCGCTTTTGCAGAATGGCTACCTAAAGGCCTTGGAGGATGAATACGGACTCCCTCACCTGATCATTGATGATAAAAGCTTCATCATCCCTTTAGATGAAAATGGTAGGCCGCTTGATGATATCAAAAACGAAGAAGAAAACAGGATACTTGGCAACACCATTGTTTCTTTTATTCAAGGTCTTACCAAAGACGATAATGTTACTCTGCATTGCTCCATTGCAGGTGGCAGAAAAACGATGAGCTTCTATTTAGGATTTGCACTGCAGTTATTTGGCCGTCCGCAGGACAAGCTTTACCATGTTTTGGTGAGTCCTGAATTTGAATCTAACCAATCATTTTTCTTTAAGCCCAAGAAGAACAGGATTATCGAGTATAAAACTCCAAACAATGAAGTTATCAGGTTAAACACAGATGAGGCAAAGATAGAACTGGCAGAGTTACTTTTTATTAGGCTTAGTGGGAAGATATCCTTCAAAGAAAAAGATTTTAATGCTCTTGTTGATGAAGGCCAGCGCACTATAGACACTGCTCTCATACAACCAGATATTTACATATACCTCGAAGAGCGCCATATTCAAATAGGTTCAACTCCCATCAAAATGCAGCCCAATCTGCTGATTTTTTACAATCTATTTTTGAAGCAAAAGGTAAAGCACTGTCGCCGTCCTGAGAGGCCCTATTGCAGAAACTGTACAGACTGCTTTCTAACCATAAAAGGAGATCTTATCTCAAATGAATGTATTGATGAGTTGGCTGAAGATCATCTTTTGGTGTACAGAAAAAGTCCTCTAAGGACCCAAGAGTTTGTTCGAAAATGGGGAAAAAATTTGTCCATAGAAGTGGTGAGGCAATACATAAGCAAGATCAACAAGACAATAAGGGAGCAGATATTGGATGGCACCTTGAGACAGATCTGTGCCATATCATGCCTCAGGAGATACGGAGAGGGTCTGTATGGGGTTAGGATCGAAAAAGGAAAAATAAATATAACGGAAAAAGGGGAATCCATGGCTCAACACCCAAGAGGAAAAGGCTGATCCAAGAAATGTTGTCATAGAAATGTTTCGGAAACGTTTCTGTTCTGGTCAAGAAAGTGCGAGTAATTTATTATTCTCTGGATCGTAAAGGAGGCACAAGTGGCAGGTCCTGTTATGAAGATTATATGTCCTCATTGTAAAAGGGAGATCGCCCTTGATGAGGCACTTACCCATCAGATCAAAGAAAAGCTCCAGCAGGAATTTAATCAAGAGCTAAACAAGAGGGAAGCTGAGCTAAAGGCGAAACAAGATGCCTTAAAGAAAAGGGTAGAGGAGCTGGAAGAGCTTAGAAAGGCCCAGGCTGAGGAGCTCAGAAAGCTAAAGGTGGAGATGGAAAAGGACTATTTACAGCGCCTGGATGCTGAAAGGAAAAAATTAGAGGACTCTTTAAGACAGAAATTTAAAGGTGAGATCGAACTGGAAATAAAGGCATTGCAGGATGAACTTGCCCAAAAGACAAACAAGCTCAAGGAGCTTCAAGCCCGTGAGTTGGCCTTGATTCAAGAAAAAAGAAGGCTTGAGGAAGACAAAGAAAACCTTGAACTGGAGGTCATGAGAAGGCTTGAGGCAGAGAGGCAGAAGATAAGGGAAGAGGTGCAGAAAAAGACAGAGGAGGAGCACAGGTTTAAAGAACTTGAAAGGGAAAGACTCATTGAATCCTTAAAAAGCCAAATAGAGGAGCTGAAGCGCAAGGCAGAGCAAGGTTCTCAGCAGTTGCAAGGCGAGGTGCTGGAAATAGAGCTGGAGGAGGTCTTAACGAGAAGTTTCCCCCACGACGAGATCTTACCCGTTCCAAAGGGTATTAGAGGAGCAGATGTGATTCAGGTGGTGCGCACCCCAAGCGGCCAGAGGTGTGGAACCATTGTGTGGGAAACCAAAAGGACAAAGAATTGGAACGATGCATGGATAGACAAGCTAAAGGAAGACCAAAGGGAGATAAAGGCAGAAGTGGCTGTGATAGTATCAACCGCCCTTCCCTCAGGTGTGCTGGGGTTTGCGCATATAAACGGTGTATGGGTTTCGGATGTGAAGTTTGCCCATGGGCTTGCTGTGGCATTGAGATCTGGGCTTATAGAGGTGGCAAAGGTACGGGCAAGCATGGAGGGGAGATCGGAAAAGATCGAGATGTTGTATTCCTACCTTTCGGGCCAGGAATTTAGACAGCAGATAGAGGGGATTGTGGAGGCATTTATGACCATGAAGCAGGATCTAGAAGCAGAAAGGCGTGCGATGGAAAAGATCTGGGCCAAAAGGGAAAAGCAGATAGAACGGATGGTGAAAAATACCGCCCGCATCTACGGAAGCCTTCAGGGAATCATAGGTAGCACCTTGCCGGAGTTAAAGGCAATGGAATTAGTAGCTCTGGAAGGAGAGTAATATGTTGGGCGTGGTTATCGCTACGAATGATTACACTCGAAAAGGGAGGTGACATGATGGATGATACAATATACAAAATTGCGATTGCAGGTTTTTTCCACGATATCGGAAAGTTTGCCGAGAGGGCTGGGATGCTTTTTGAGAACGGATACATTGAAAAAAACGCTGACCTTTACCAGCCCGCTATCAAAGGCCGTTATACCCATAGGCATGCGTTATATACAGCTGCTTTTATCGAACGACATGAAAATGTTTTGCCAGCTCAATTTAACCAAAATCAGTGGGGGCTTGGGGATTCTTTCATAAATCTTGCGGCTATGCATCACAAACCCGAAACCAACCTCCAGTGGATTATTGCCATAGCCAATAGGGTTAGCAGTGGCTTTGATCGCCGGAAATTTGACACCTATAATGAAGCAATAGATGTTAAAGATTATACAAAAACCCGCTTGATTTCTATTTTTTGCCTATTCTTATCAATCTGGCCGGTGAATATTATTGATCAAGGCAAGTGATTCTTATTTTATTAAGGCCACCTCCTTTTCCTATTTTACCATCTCTGGTATCTTTATTTGTTGCTTTTTTCTCATGCTCTCTCCTTTTAGTTCTATCCTGTAGATTATGGACGAGGCGGTCAAGGATCGCATCTGCAATGGTTGGCTCAGCCATCCTCTCGTGCCATTTCCCCACAGGTATCTGACTTGCCGTTATTATACCACCCCTCTCAGCCCTCTCATCTATTATCTCGAATAGCTGTCTCACCTCCTTTATCCCAGCCTCTTCTATAAGGAAGTCATCTATTATAAGGAGATCTACCTTTGCAATGTTCTTGAGGTATCTCTCTATCTTTCCCTCCATATGGGCTGCTGTGAGTGCCCTGAGCATCCTGTTCATCTGGTAGTATCGAGCAGTCATGCCCTTCTTTATTGCACTCATTGCCAGTGCCCCTGCAAGGTAGGTCCTCCCTACCCCTGTTGGCCCTGTTATGATTATATTGTGTCTGTCTTTTATCCAGTGGTTCTCCAACAGGTAGAGGATTTCTCTTCTGTCTATACCTCGTTCAGCGTTGAGGATGAGGTCCTCTATCTCTACCCTCTGTTTAAGGCTTGACTGTTCATATCTCCTCTGAAGCCTCTTTTGCTGTCTTAAGGCGTATTCCCTGTCAACTATTAATCCGAGTCTCTCTTCAAAGTTCAGTCTCCTGTATTCAGGGCTTTTCTCTTGTTCCTTTAATGCCTCAAGCATTCCATAGAGTTTCAGTTCCCTCAGTCTCTCTGTTGTTGGGGTGTTTAGCATCCTTTATACCTCCTCCCTTAGTTGTAATAACCAGAGCTCCTGAGGTTTTCATGCTCTGGGGTTGCTGTATGCCTTGTCTCCCTGTCTTCGTCTTCTATGATATGTGCCCTGTTGTGAAGGAACTTCTTTATCTGTCGGTATGACAGGAGGTTATATTCATGGGCTATTCTGCATGCCCTGTCTAAGGCCTCTTTGCTATACTTCTGCTGCTCAGTATACCTATACATGTCCTGTAGGCCTGTTCAGGATGCCTTCTGCTTTTCAGTATCTCTTCTATTACTGTCACTACGAAGCCCCCTGT
>Ga0207433_10002537_pt1 | contig 37042 bp, 33 predicted proteins | sample YelNatPaOPGAMG01_FD_187559 | JGI IMG/M metagenome (GOLD analysis project Ga0207433, IMG submission 187559) | Hot spring thermophilic microbial communities from Obsidian Pool, Yellowstone National Park, USA - OP-RAMG-01 (SPAdes) (version 3) | ecosystem: Environmental > Aquatic > Thermal springs...
GCCGGCCGGGGCCGAATTGGCCCGGCGAAGTGAATCAGGCCCTGCTCCGGCTCAACCTCCGGACGAATCGAGGCTTCAACCCGCTCCCTGACGCCATTTGACTCAATTCTCAGACACGCTCCTAGGATCGAGGCGCGCAACGAGCAGGTGCGGACGCATCCTCGCTGCCGGCCGGAAGCGGGGCAGCGGGCGATGACGGCCTGGGTGGAGCGGTACAAGCTGAGCGGTCTGGTAGAGATCAAGCTGGACGGCACGCAGTTGAAGCTGGAGCGGAGGGAGGAAGCGATCACCCGCGCGCTGGAGTTGGCGGGCTGCTACGTGGTCGTGACCGACGTGGCCTCTACCGCGATGAGCGCCCAGCAGGTGCATGACAGTTACCTCTCGCTCGGGAAAGTGGAGCGTGATTTCCGCACCCTGAAGACGGGCTTGCTGGAAGTGCGGCCCGTGTGGGTGCGCAAGGAGAGCCGCACGCGAGGACATGTCTTCTGCTGTATGCTGGCGCTGAAAGTCGCTCGCGAGATGGAGCGGCGGTTGCGGGCCGCCTTTGGCACCACGGAGACCCGATCCGATGCCCTCACGCTGCCCGACGCTTTGCTGGCCTTGACGCGTCTCTGCCTGCTGCATTATCCGGTCGATGAAAAAACGATGGTGACCAAACTGCCGCAGCCGGACGCTCGCCAGCGACAAATCCTCCAAGCTCTCGGCGTCACGCTTCCGGCCATGTAGTCAGGCGGCGAGCCCCCTGCCGAACCTACAACTCATTTCACTCCAGGCACTTCAACAGAAAATCCTCTCCGCAAAGAAAAGGAAGATCCGTCTGGCTTCCGGCGATGTAGTCAGGACCCTCGATCGGCTCCCAAACACGCAACCGCTTGGACAACATACACTTCGAGGAAAAATCCCAGCCAAATCAAAAAGGAAGATCCGTCAGATTGGGGAGATGAGAGAACTCCTTAGCAGTTGATGAGAATCCCGCCCGAGGCTTCCCTCACCATCCCCGCATGTAAAGAAGCATGACTACCACCGAGGCTGCCAGGCAGTAAATTCCAAAGAGATACCAGCGGCCCTGTTCGAGCCATTTCGAGAGCCATTTTAGCGCCAGGATACCGGCGAAAAATGCGCAGGTCATCCCCAGCAGGCTCGGTGCGAGCGCCGTGGCCAGATTGGTATGAACTCCTGCGTGGGCGTTGGCGCGCAGCAGGCGATAAAGTTCCCGGGCGATTGCAAGCGGAGTGATCGCCACCGCCATGGCAAAACTGAAGGACTCGACCGGGACCCGCTCACCGTCGGCCAGCAGGCCCGCCGAGATCGTTGAGCCTGAGCGTGAGAACCCGCGAAAGGGAATTGCAAAGCCCTGTATGATACCCATCACGACCGCTTGCCGCCAGGCAATCTCGCGATGGTGCGTGCCGGGTTGGGTGTTGGGATTGCGTACCTCACGCAATCCGGCCCAGAGAATCAGAATTCCGCCGGCTGCAAGGGCCGGCGCGATCCAGTTGAGCTTGTGAAACAGCGCCTCAATCACGGCGTGATGATTGCCGTGGCTGAGAACGCGTTCGACCAGCAGAATCACTGGATAGCCCACCACGCCGCTCAGAAACGAGGCCACAAAAATCATTTTCGCAAAGCGGCAAAAGGCTTCCCACGATGCGAAGAAGGTGTCTACCCACTGTCGCCAGAAATAGACGATCACGGCAAACATCGTCCCCGTGTGGAGCATCACGAGCAGCAGGGCGTTGGCGGGCGTGGACATGTTTTCATGGAGCAGTTCTGCGGTGACAATCACGTGGGCAGAGCTTGAAACGGGTAGAAGTTCGGTCAACCCCTGTACCGCCGCCAGAATAACGACGTATATCCAATGCATGTTTGTAATTCTCTTTTGGGTTCAATCTCCAGAGGGGTTCAGGCGGGTTCCCTGGCCGGCAGGGCCGCATTGCGATGCTCTCTGATACTGCGAGCGCTCAGCGCATGATCGTTCGTAATCCTTCCTCGGCATGTAAAAACCTGGGCGGGCGGCAGATTGCGCCAGATGGTACGGCACTGTACGGAGCGGAAATATCTACGGAGAAACGGGAGCGAAGAATGGCGCGAAATTTTGCCGTTCTCATATCGCATGCCGTGAATGTACTGGTACTGGGTGTACACACTTCTTTCATCCATGAACGGCGACAGCACTTCCTGAAGGATGCGCTGACGGTGGTCCGGCATGAAGCGCAGCGAGAGGGACGAGACGACCGCATCGATCCGGCTGTACCCGAGCCTCCGCAACTCGCGGCCCACGTCTTCGGCCCGAGTGTTCAGAAGGACCAGGCGCGGATCGGAAAAGGTCTTTTGCATGTAGCTGACAAATTCCGGGTTGATTTCGAATGCCAGCACCTTCGCTTGTGGAGCGAGGGATTCCAGAAGGACACGAGTGATAGCCCCCGTCCCTGCGCCCAGTTCGACGACGGTACGGACCTTGTCGATAGCCAGACCCTCGAGCATGGCCAGCGCCAGGCGGCGTGAACTGGGAGCGACTGACGCAATGTTCTGAAAATCGGAAGCAGCAGCGAGCGCAAACATCTTGAATCCCTGAATTTGCCACAGTGCTTCAGTAAGCGAGTTCTTGCAAGTCGCGAAATTCTTCATCATGATTTCAATCATACCCGACCCGTCATGGCTTTTTTCATTGTGGAAACGTGCGTAATGAATCCTGCTGCGGCAAATAACGCGCTTGCCTCAATAGACCTCGACCATCATACCATCGGCAGGCGAGATATTTGCAAGCCTGCCCTGAAATCTTTCATGCATCCTCATCCGGCGGCTATAATCGGCAATTGGAGGCTGCATCTGGTTCCGGCCAGGCTCGGCACTCTTCCATCACATAACTTGAATGAATCGAAAGGCGATCATGACGCACACACCTGCAGAGACCAAAGTTCGCGACGAATTCAACCAGTGGGCGGCAGCAGGTCGCGGTGAGGAGATGGAGGAGCATCATCTTCCCATTGTGGCGCCGGTGCTGCCGCTGATGAACCTCAAGCCGGATGATCATGTGCTCGACCTCGGCTGCGGCAGCGGATGGCTTTGTCGCCGGATTGCGCGACTTGTCCCGCAGGGCTGTGTTGTCGGTGTTGATATCGCGGCGGAGATGGTGCGGCGGGCACGCGCGGCAAGCCAAGAATTCGCCAACCTCAATTTTGTGGAGGGTCTTGCCGATAAACTTCCGTGTGGCAGCAGCGCCTTCAGCAAGATCATCTCCGTGGAGTCGGCGTATTACTGGCCGGACCCGGCGGCAAGCGTACGCGAGATGTTCCGCGTCCTGCGCGGCGGCGGAAGCGCGTGGATTCTGATCAATTATTATGTGGAAAACCCGCACTCGCACCAGTGGGGATCAATGATCAATCTCCCGACGCAACTGCTTTCGATCGACGATTGGAAGGGCTTCTATCGCAATGCCGGATTTGTGAACGTCGAGCATCGCCAGATACCGGACCCGACGCCTGTTCCGGAAAATTACTCCGGCCGCTGGTTTCGGGATGCCGAGCAGATGAGGAAGTTCCATCAGGTTGGAGCGCTGCTGGTCTATGGAACCAGGCCTGGCCCGTAGCATCCGGTATCGCCGCGGGTGCTCATGAGCCTCGAACGGCGTTGCGAACCATCAATTTCCCGAGCCCGTTTTAATGACATGAATGGAGTCGCGGCCGAGATTAACCCGGGCGCACAGAATCTGCAAGCCGATGGCCGGGAATATTCCTGGTTTAATGTCCTGGGTGAGCGGATTGCCAGCCATCGTGCGATCGCGGGCGCGGGCTTGGCAGCGGTCGCTTTTATCGTCTTTTCGGGCTCGCTTGCCAACGGTTTTGTTTACGACGACAATCCACAAATCCTCCAGAACGCCTTCGTTCTGAATCCCCATCTCTGGAAGCAGATTTTTACCGGCTCGGTGTGGTCGTTCCAGGGCGGCAAGACAAATTTCTACCGCCCATTGCAATTCGCCTGCTACTGGATTTTATACCGCATCGGCGGGCCGAACCCGGCGCTGTTTCATCTTCTCAACCTGGTGCTCTATGCGGTGTCGGTCTGGCTGGTTTACCTTCTGGCACGGGAACTGCTCGCCCACGAAGTTGTCGCACTTGCCGGTGCGCTGTTCTGGGCGCTTCATCCCGTTCATGTGGAGGCCGTCGCCTGGATCTCCGCGCTTCCGGACGTTGGCTTTACGTTCTTTGCGCTTCTCGCGTTCCTTTGCTTCCTGCGAGCGGAGCATCACGCCGAAGTGCACCGCATGGATCACTCGCCGTCCGTAGTGCTGTTCTTCATTGCACTGTTTTTCAAGGAAATGGCGCTCAGTCTTCCATTTCTCCTTCTCGCATACTGGTTCTATCTGGGCAAGCCGGAAAGCTGGCTGCGCCGCCTGCAGCGATGGGCGCCTTATGCGATGGCCACGCTCGCTTACATCGCCATCCGGCACCATGTGCTGGGATTTGTAACGCAATCGGGACCCTTCTGGAAGGTTCCACTCCGCGTTGTTGGGGCCGCTTTCGGGCTGCTGGGTCAGGACACAAAAATCCTGATATGGCCTGCGCATCTGAATGTCTTCCGGATTTTCCATCTTGGCGCGAGCCTTCTTTCGCCGTGGCCCTGGATCACGATTCTTGCTCTTATCGGCACGCTCTGGTTACGCCGACGCGAGCCTTGCCTTGCTTTCCTGATTGCCTGGTGGCCCGTGACGCTCTTGCCTGTGCTCGATATCCGCCAGCTCAGTTTCCCTCAGCTTGCGGACCGTTTCCTGTATTTCCCATCGATCGGACCGTGTCTTGCTGCGGGTTATTTGCTTCTTGCGTGGCTGCCGCAGCGTTTCCGCCGGGCAAAACTGGCTCCGGCGGCGGCCTGTTCTCTCGGGGTTGTCATGGTGCTTTATGCCGCACAGTCCCTCCGCGCCATCCCGAATTGGCGCGATAACCAGGCACTCGTCGATTACTCGCTGACTCAGTCGCCCAATTCGCCCCTGTTGCTTATGGCAAGAGGTGTGGTCCGTGAATACGAGCACGGCGACCTGGACGGTGCGCTCGCGGACTACAACCGAGCGAGAGAACTGAATCAGCAAAGCTCGTGGCCGCTCAATATGGACCATGACTACTTTCTTGCGGTCGGGCGCATTGCCCTGCGAAAAGGCAATGTGCAGGAAGCCATTGAAGACTTCAAGAAAGCGCAGAGGGCGGCGCCCGACAGTTCGCAGCCAAGCGATGCCCTTGGCGCTGTATATTTCCCGAAGGGCGATTACGCCAGGGCCGCTGAATACTTCCAACAATCAGTCAAAGTGGATCCGCAGGACGTCACCGCCCATTTCTACCTCGGTGTGTGCTGGATGAAGCTCGGCAAATACCAGGATGCCGCAGGCGAATTTCACGCAGCGCGGAAGGTTGATCCGAAATACTGGCAGGCGTATCAGGCCGAAGCCAACGCCCTCGAAGCTGCGGGTGAATTTGCCGCAGCCCAGCGCGTCCGCAGCGAAATCAAATAGCAATAGCCACCGCATTTATCGTTTCCATTTCCCATTACCGGGCAACAGTGGTGAAACAACCTTTGACCGCGCTATAATGAGGGCCGAAAATCGGTGTGTGGGGCTGTGGGGGATGATCGGATTGCGCTGGGTGAAAGGTGATTTTTCGGGCGCTGCGCAAGGTCCCCAACGTTGACTTAACAGGTTTTTGAAAAAACGGCTCAGAGTCTGCCATTTCGATCGAAATGAGAAATCAGTTTTAGCCCAAGCGGCTGAGAATTCAAGCAGATTCCTTGGAATGACGGCGGCCGAGGTTTTTCCAGGAACCTGTTAAGAGAAACGGATCTGCTGCACGGTTTTCTATAACTCATTTCGACAACGGAGAATGCATAGAGCAACTCTCTGGACCTGAACGATGGGGGAGTTATGGCTGAATTTGTGAAAGTGGCGAAATTGTCTGAACTCGATCCTGGGGTTGCAAAAGCTGTTGAAGTGAACGGCAAAACCATCGCGCTGTATAACGTGAACGGAACCATTTATGCGACGGATAATGAATGCCTGCACCAGGGAGGGCCGCTCGGCGAAGGCACACTTGAGGATGACATTATCACGTGTCCGTGGCACATGTGGCAATATAACGTTCGTACCGGTGAAAACCTCGAGGACAGCCTTCTGAAGCTTCAGACCTATCCGGTGCAGATTGACGGCGACGACATCAAAGTGGCGATTTGAAGGCGCTGCGCCGGGCGCGGTTTCGGGCTGCATTCTGAGCGTGAATTCCTGTTCTGAGGGGTTGGAATGGCAAACAGTCACGGCGCACCATTGGCGGCGTCAATCCTTGTTGCCCTGTGCTGTTCGATATCTGCCTTCAGCCAGGGCAAACGCAACGCAGTTGAGTGCTTCCTCAACGGCATCCGGGGTGGCAACGTGAGAGTGGTCGATCTGACCCACACGATCGACAAGGGCTCCCCATACTGGCCGGAAGAGACGCCGGGTACGCCGTTCCATACCAGCATCGCCGCCACCTATCAGAAGGACGGATACTTCGCGCGCAACATCAGCATCCCGGAGCATTTCGGGACCCACATGGACGCGCCGATACATTTCGATCCTGAGGGCCTCTCGGTTAACCGGATTCCGGCCGGGAAGTTTATTGCACCTGCGGTGATGATTGACGTCAGCGCCGACGTGAAATCAAACGCCGACTACCGAGTGACCGCAAAAGACATAGAAAACTGGATCAAAATCCACGGAACCATTCCTTCAGGCGCCGTGGTGCTGGTCCGCACCGGCTGGGGCGATCGCTGGCCGTCGCAGGAAAAATACATGAATGCGGACGCCAAGGGCGTTCTGCATTTTCCCGGGCTGTCACTGGAGGCGGCACGTTACCTGCTCGAACACGCTCACCCCGTGGCTGTTGGAATCGATACGGCGAGCATTGACTACGGAGCGTCGAAGGATTTTCCCGTCCATCATCTCACCATGTCTCACGGCCTTTATCATCTGGAGAACGTGGCGAACCTCGACAAGCTGCCTCCCAGCGGCTTCGGAGTTATCGCATTGCCGCTCAAGCTTGGCGGCGGCTCGGGTTCACCAGCCCGCGTGCTGGCGCTTGTTCCTGAAGAACCTGCGGCCCATCACTGACCCGCATGCCTGAACTCCCTGAAGTTGAAACCGTCCTGCGCGGCCTGCGTAAACGCGCCATTGGGCGTCGAATTATTTCGGTAGATGTGCTGCACTCGGGAATCATCGCCGGCGACGCAGAAAGCTTTGCTTCGCAGATCGAAGGGAAAGCGGTGGTCTCTGTCCAGCGCAAAGGGAAAGTGCTGGCCCTCGAACTGGCCGGTTCAAAATCTTCGGTGCCGGTGTTTCTCGTCATGCGTCTGGGCATGACAGGCCAGGTGACCATTCAGCCGATCGATTCGCCGCTTGAGGCTCACACGCACGTTCGGTTGCTCCTCGACGGAGGGGACGAGGAGTTGCGCTTCCGCGACGTTCGCCGCTTCGGCCGATTGCGCTGGTGCATGCGTGAAGAGTTCGAGGGGCTTCTCAAAAGCCTCGGGCCGGACGCGCAGCAGGCAAGCGAAGAGGAATTCCTCCAAGCCATGCGCGGGCGCACGGGTGCCATCAAAAGCTGGCTGCTGAACCAGCAGGGAATTTCAGGCTTGGGAAACATCTATGCGGATGAAGCACTCTTCGAGGCCCGCATCCACCCGCTTGCGCAGCCGGGACGTGTTTCGCCGGTCTCCGCGCGGCGGCTCTACCGCGCCGTCCAGAAAGTCCTGAAGCGCGCCATTGAATTACAGGGAACCAGCTTCCGCGATTATATTGACATCGAAGGGCGCCCAGGAAACTATCTTCAGCGGCTCAAGGTTTATCAAAAGACCGGTGAGCCTTGCCCGCGCTGCGGTGCCTCGATCCGGCGCATCGTAATCGCCGGCCGCAGCAGTCACTACTGCCCGCGCTGCCAGCGCCAGCCGGCGCACATGGCCAAAATGCGAAGCTCTCGCTTGCAAAGGAAAACGTTAGATTAGACTCTTCTCATAAGCCTCTTGCCACTCACGCTCCCTTGCGTTATGGTAGGTTCCTTTGCCGGAGGCCCTTAGATTCCCATGCTCTTCAAGACTTTCAGTGCCGCCACATTCGGAATCGACGCTTATCTCGTTGAAGTTGAGGTGGACATTTCCGCCGGGAATCCGAATTTCACCACGGTCGGCCTGCCGGACGCCGCCATCCGCGAGAGCCGCGAGCGCATCAAGGCGGCCATCAAGAATTGTGGTCTCGAGTATCCTTTCCAGAACATCACGGTCAACCTGGCTCCCGCCGACGTCAAGAAGGAGGGTTCGGGTTTCGATCTTCCCATCGCACTGGGCATCCTGGGTGCGAACAGCGGTGCACTCCTGAACAATCATCTGAAAGACTACATTTTTCTCGGCGAACTTTCGCTCGACGGCGGCGTTCGCCCCATCAAGGGCTCGCTTTCGATCGCCGCTATGGCAAAGCAAAAGGGAATCCGCCGGCTGATCGTACCCGTCGAGAACGCTGCGGAGGCCGCGGTGGTGGGCGAAGTTGATGTTTACGGCGTGCGGTCGCTGCCGGAAGTGATCGATCTGATCAACGGAACGCGCGAGTTCAAACCCACGCGCGTGAATACCGCGGAGATGCTTGACCAGAGCAGCCGATACAATGTCGATTTCCACGATGTCAAGGGCCAGATGCACGCCAAGCGCGCCATTGAAATCGCCACAGCCGGCGGCCACAACATCCTGATGATCGGGCCGCCCGGCGCCGGTAAGACGATGCTGGCCAAGCGCATCCCAACCATCCTGCCGCCGCTTACTTTCAACGAAGCCATCCAGACCACCAAGATCCACAGCGTGGCCGGCCTGCTTGAACCGGGCGCGGGCCTGGTGGGCGTGCGGCCGTTCCGCGCTCCGCACCACACGATTTCAGACGCGGGCCTGATCGGCGGCGGTGCCGTCCCGCGGCCGGGGGAAGTGAGCCTGGCGCACAACGGCCTGCTTTTCCTTGATGAGTTGCCGGAGTTTGCGCGTAACGTGCTCGAGGTACTGCGCCAGCCGCTTGAAGACGGAGCGGTGACGATTTCCCGCGCCTCGATGTCGCTGACGTTTCCATCGCGCTTTATGCTGGCTGCGGCCATGAACCCGTGCCCGTGCGGGTTTTTTAATGATCCTTCGCGCGAGTGCACCTGCACGCCGCCGATGATCCAGCGCTACGTTTCGAAAATCTCCGGTCCGCTGCTGGACCGCATCGACATTCACATTGACATGCCCGCCGTAAAGTACAGCGAACTGCGGCAGAGTTCGGGTGGCGAAAGTTCGGCGGAAATCCGCGCGCGCGTCGTCAGGGCTCGCGAGCGCCAGTTGCAGCGTTTCGAGGGAGAAAAGATTTACTGCAATGCGCAGATGAGTCCGCGCCAGATCCGCAAATACTGCAATATCTCCGCGGACTGCGAACGCCTGCTTGAGAGTGCCATGATGCGCCTCGGCCTTTCCGCCCGCGCCCACGACCGCATTCTCAAGGTCGCTCGCACCATCGCCGACCTCGAAGGCGTCGAATCCATCGCAACCGCCCACATTTCTGAGGCCATCCAATACCGCTCGCTCGACCGCAATTACTGGGCGTGAAGTGCTGTCCGCGGCAATCACTCCTTTGCGCCTTGCCGTCTTTGCACGAGGATTCCTGGTTTTATGTCCCGATGTCGACGTTGTAATTCCTGTATAATGTTCGGTTGGCTTCACTCCCATTCCGAGCGATGATTGGGGAGCTCAGTGACAAACTTATAGCGGAGGCATCTAATGGCCGTCCACATGGTCAAATGCGTGAAATTCGGAAAAGAACTGCCGGGCCTGGATGAGCCGCCCTGGCCGGGCGAACTGGGGCAGCGAATTTACGACAACGTGTCCCAGGATGCCTGGAAGCTGTGGCTCGAACACCTGAAGATGCTGATTAACGAGTATCGACTGGCTCCCGCCACTCTGGAAGCTCAGGAAATCATCGCGCAGCAGATGGAGCAGTTCTTCTTCGGCGAAGGCGCAGCGCTGCCTCCGGGCTACGTCCCGCCGCCACGAAAAAAAGGCTGAAATTCCGCCGCCGTGATTTGTACCGCCGGTCTGTGATCGCCACAATAGTTCAAAATCAGGACTTGGTCGCGCAGAGTTGTTCTGTAATTCTGTGACCTTGTCGTTAAATTGGTGTCCGCTCATCCGATGGAAGCAGGGCGCGGTCAAGGGACAGAACAATTCTGCTCTACGCTGCTCTTGTCGTGTAACTGAATCAGGCACCATAATGGGCGCGTCAATGTCATGCTGAGCGAAGCGCAGCATCCCTCTTCGAAAAGGAGAGGGTGGAGCTTATTTTAAAGGCGCACTCGTGGGTTTTCAAAGCACCGGCAGCGACGGACTCAGATCGAAGCGTAACTTCTGATGGGCATGGCGCAGGGCCTGCTCGACGAACTCCGGTGTGGGCCCTCGAGCAAAGATGAAGCCCGGGTAGCTTGATCCTTCCGGGAGCGGAACAAGTCTTTCACCCGGCCGCGCGGTAATAATGATCTCTTCGATGCCTGGCGTTCTGCGTGCATCGTCGGTCCCTTCAACGCGCTGCAAAATGCCTGCCCCAGGGACAGGAATCATCATCACGCCGGAAGCCGCGTTTTCACGCTGGATCTCTCCGATGTTTTCTCCGAGCGCCAGCCGGAGGATCAATTCTTCCAGCGAAATTGCCTCGTCCTTGTAGGGCACGCGAAAACGCAGCGCGCGGGAGCACAGCCCGCCGATGCATCGGGCCGCCACTTCGAGTATCCAGGGTCCTTCGTCGCTGATGCGCAACTCGGCGTGCAGCGGGCCGTGATAAAGGCCGAGGGCTTCCACAGCTCGCCGAAGGGTTTCAACGACCGCAGCCTGTGTTCCCAGCGCGAGGCGGGATGGGGTCACGTAGATGCTCTCTTCGAAAAACGGACCGACCAGCGGGTCCGGCTTGTCGAATATTGCGAGCACTTTCAGACGGCCGCGTTCAACAACGCCCTCGACGGCGATTTCCGGCCCTTCAATATATTCTTCGATCTGGAGATAGTTGCTGGTTTCCTGCCGCGCCACCTGGATGTCCGGCGATCGCAGCAGCGACCGGATGCGCTTGAAAGCGCTGATGAATTCCTGCGCGGTGTCGGCGCGAATCACTCCACGGCTCGCTGAGAGCGCCATTGGCTTCAGCACGCATGGGAGTGCAATCGCTGGATGGTGTTGCTTCAGGATGCTGGAAGGATCGGCTTCAATCGGAAAGCGTGCGAAGCGTGGGACTCTCAGCCCGCACTCGGCGAGGCGCAGGCGAGAGCGATGCTTGTTACGACAAATGTCGGAAGTTTCAGGCGGGTGATATGGAAGCTCCAGAACCGCCGCGGCCCTGGCCGCCGTGGGAGGCGTGCAATCACCCAACGCTACGATCGCGTGCACCGGTCGGCTGCGCGCGTGTTCAACCACCTTCGCGGCCGATTCCTCGGGGTTTTGGAACTTCAGCGCAAGCGCACCATCCTGCCATGGATCGTCGAGCACATGGCAGCGGTCGGTCCCGAAGACCACGTCAAGACCCAGCTTACCCGCCGCCTCGACAAAGGCGCGCGTCTGATAGCCCGTGGTTGTGGTCAGCAGCATCACCCGTCGCATTTCGCGCAGCCAGCCGAAGGAGTGGATTCGCTCGAGCGGTCTTCCATAACACTACGCAGACGCAAAATTGCTCTTCTGTGTTTCGTAGAACTTTTTCATTTCCACGTTTGCATCAAGAACGACGGCCAGGCGGCTTTGCAGTTCGGCGACCGCCGCCGCCGGAACCGAAATCAGCACTTCGTCTTCTTTGATGTCAGCAAATGTCCGCGCACCCATGCAGCCCATGCTGATGCTCGTATTGCCGCTCTTCATGGATGCTGGAATGACGGCGCAGGCCGGGCGTCCCAGAGTGCGGCTCTCGCGGCCTTTTCCCCACGATGCCGTGCCGCCGGCCTCGGAGATCATCATCGCCTGAAACGGCGTGGCGATCAGCAGGACGACATCCGGCTGGATCCCGTCAAAATCCTTGAGCGGCCCGTAAACAATTACACTGTGGTTTTTCTCCACCTTTGGAATGTGGCCGGCCTCCGCGGCTTCGAGATAAGAGACTTTGCCCATCATTCCGATCAGCGACATAGCATCTTCTGAAACAGGCTGCGGAAGGGTGAATCCCTGCGTGATGGCGCCAATGGGGCAGTTGTAATGGTCCTCGGGGGTGGCGTAGAAGAGTTGACGCTCAGCGGCCTTCCAAAACGCGCAGGCCGAGGGGACGGCTTCGCCGCAGCGTTTCACACCGCTGGGGGCCTCTGCAAGATAGGCAATTCCAATCGGCGTGTGCCTCAGCTTCAATCTCTGTGCAAGAATATTTGCAAATTCCAGGTACGCCAATGGTTCCTCCCGTCGGTTGTTTCTAGTGATGGCCGCCCAGCGAATGCTTTGGATTTGAACTCTACTTCGATTTCCGGTTCCATCATACAAATGCTTCCTCGTGTCTGATGGAGGCCAACTGGTCTCCGGTAGGCTCGGCTCAGCAGTACCAGGGCTCGGTCAAATAGGGGACGGCCGCGCGGTCGAGACGATCTCGCGGCTCCACAACTTCCGGCAATTCTTCTTCAGCTGTTTCGTAAGCGGCCTGCGTAACGCGCGAGAAAATCAGTGGGCGCGATGCTTTCTGTTTTACTCCTTCGTGAACAATGCCCTGAACCTTGCCGCACAGTTCTTCCACGCGCGGGTCCTGGTTTTTCCACGGATAGACCAGCGCAGCTTCGTCAAACGGCCCTACCGTTTCCACGATCTCGGGAAGCTCAAGCAGCCGTGAACCGGCAGGAATCAACAGGCGAATGCCCAGTTGCACTGGCGCAACATGATCAACGAGTCCGAGCTGTTCGATGCTGCGGATGAAATCCAGATAGCTGGCAGGAGTAGTCCATGGTGTGAATGCAACGAAAGTCGGCGAAAGCGCGAGGCGCACGTCGCGGCACAATTCCAGCACGCGGATAAAGTCGGCGCGCGTGTGGCCCTTATCAAGACGGCGAAGGACTTCATCGTCCAGCGATTCGACAGCTGTGGTTACAAAAGCGCATCCCGTATCCCGCAGCACCGGAAGCAGATCGGCGTACTTCAGCAGGTGCTCGACTTTGATTGTCACATCGTAAGTGATTTCGGGGTGCTCAGCATGCAGCGCTTTCACGATTCGCATGGCGTGGCGTATGCCGTTGAAAAAGTCCGGATCGCCAAACGTGATATGCTCGGCTCCCATGGCCACTTGCCGTCGGATGTCCTCCAGCACAACTTCCGCCTGCACGATCCGGAAACGGCCGTTATAAACAGGAACAATAGGACAATGGCGGCATAGGTGCTTGCAGCCGCGGCTTGCCTCGGTATAGCCGGCGAGGCGGGTGCGGCCGTTGTTCTCGACAAGCTTTGCGTAGCGGCTGAGCGGCGGAAGCAAATCCCGTTCAGGCGGGAGAAATTTCTGCCGTGCAAGGGAGATCGTGGGAATTGGCTGTGCTGTGGACGGATTCGCGCTGTTGCGCAGCCGCTCGAACACGGCTACCAGGCCCGCTTCAAATTCTCCGCCGATGATTGTTTGCGCTCCAAGTTTGCGCAGAAACTCTTCATTCATGGGTGCGTAGAGCCCGTAGCAACAGATGTGCGCGCGCGGGTTCAATTTCCGGACGACGGGCAACAGTTGCGCCGCCAGGCGCGTTGCGGTGTGCATCGGGACGTAGAACGCGATCACATCGGCAGACTTGATCGCCGCTTCGTCAAGCGCCTGGCAGGACAGGTCGAGACACGCGACCTCAAGGCCCGCGCGCCGCAGCCACGCTGCCGGAGACGCCAGGCCGAACGGCTGGCGTCCGAGTTCGTATGTCGAAATCAAAACGCTTTTCAACGGCTTTGATTGCCCCGACTTGAATCATTCGGCAAGACTGCCCACTTGCCATCTTATCAGGGCCCCTGAGATTCCTCAAAGAAGCCCAACGCAGCCGATCTTGACACGAACGCATTGAAATAGCCCGTATTTCTCACCGATAGGCTGAATTGTTTGGTTGAGTTGCTACGAGCTGAATCCGAATGAGTTTTTAGGTGGAGACCCGTAAGAGACCATGAGCATGTTGATTTTGATCCGAGATGACCGGGGAGTGAATGGTTTCCTGTGCGGGTCGGATGCCCGCGGTGGCGCTTCGCTCTCCTGCTAGCCGGGATAAGGGGCGCCGGGCCTCACGATGCGGATATCGTGGTCAGTAAATGCGTAATGGCCCCCGGGAAACTCGTAGCGTGGCATGTGGCACTTGATGCACCTATTGGGGCTGATTGGACAAGCAGGGGCTTGCTGACTTGAATCAGCATTGCTTTCTTTAATTCCTTTAATGGGATGACAACGCAAGCACCTGGAATCGTAAAATCCGGTATCCGTTACCAGATTCTCATGCGGGTTGTGGCAGGAAAGGCAACTGATTCGCATGTCCGTCGGGCTCCAGCAACGGCTGTTTTGAAGACGATAAGGCTGGAAGCGCACGTTTAAGATACCCACCAGGCCCATCAATTCGACCTCCCTCGAAAATAATCGCGGGCTGAACTCAGGCTGGCGCAGTAGTGGGGGTGAGCACCACCTGATGGCCCATGCGTTCCAGCCTCTTGACCAAGTAACGTTTCAAGCCTTCAGCGTTGATTCTGTCGAAGTCGTCGGCTCCGAGGTCTTCGTAGGGGCGGCCGGTTCTGAGCAGGTCATAGGCGATGAGCAGGATGTTGTGGGCAATCGCAATGATCGCGTGTTTCGCCCCCCCGCCGGGCCGCCAGCCGACGGTAGCGGGCGGCAAGGTAGGTCGCTCAGCAGAAAGCGATGGTGGTCTCGAACGCGGCCTTCCAGCGCGATCCGCAACTCGGGGATCTTCTGCCGCAAGCGACGGCGAGCCGTCTCCGCCAAACGGGCGGGGTCTTGCTCGCCCACCACCATCGCTTCCAGCATGGAGCGCCCCGACACCCCCAGGACATCGGAAGCCACCGAGCCCAGTTTGACGTTGGCGTCTTCGAGCACCTTTTGAATGCGATTGGCAACATCGGTCGTCTCCCGGCTCAGAATCGCCCGGTAACGAGTGAGATCCCGCAGATCGCGGATCGGTTCGGGAGGAACGAAGCTCCCCCGGAACAGTCCATGCTGGAGCAGGTGCCCACTATTTACTCTTCGTCGGATCGCGTCCGATCACATGCTCAATCACAGCCAGCGCATGGATGATTTCTGGCGCAGCGTTCGTCAAAGCAGGATCGAGTTCGAGTCCGTGTTTAATTTCGTCGTGGGCCTCTAAAGCGAGTGCATATCCAAGCTCGAAATGCGCAACGGCGCTCATTGGATCAATCAGAAGGATGTTACGGAACTCATTTTCCGCCTGCCGCGTGTCGTTGGCACGCATCAGCGCCATGCCCAGATTGAGATGGGCAGTGATCAAGCCAGGTTGAAACGATATGGCAGCGCGAAATTCCCGGATAGCGCCTGTGACATCGCCTTCAGCGAAGAGGGCACTGCCCAAGTTATTATGTGCCTTGGCAAAGTCGGGTTGCGAACGGACGGCCTCAGCGAATTCCTGAATGGCAACTTTTTTCTGGCCCAATTGCCACAAAACTCCGCCCAAGTTGTTGTGGGCGTCGGCAAATGAAGCATCCTCAGCGATCGCAGAGCGGAACGCAGCTGCCGCGGCGTCTAGGTTCCCCGCATTCCAAAGTTTCAAACCTCGGTTGTCATCATCTCGGGCGCGAAGTTCGGAGGTCTGGTCTGCCATGAGCTTTCGTGCTCTGGCAAACATTAAATCTGCCTGAGTCTTATCGCCCAACCTGCTCAGAGCTCGAGCCAAGCCGTAAACAGCCTTGGACTTATTCGGATCTTGCTGAAGCACTACCTGAAACGCAGTGCGCGCTCCCTCAGCATCACCTAATTGCAGCAGGGTGGTTGCCAGATTCATTTGTGCGGCCTCAAAATCCGGCTTCTGGCGAACAGCCTGGCGAAAGCTTTCTACTGCCTCGTGCAGGTGGCCACTCTGCAATTGGAGCAGGCCCATGCAGTTCAACGCTGAGGCGTGTGTGGGGTCGGCTTTCAAAATTGCTTCGATCTGAGACTTAGCGGCTGCAAAATTCCCCTCGCGAAACTGCGCAAGCGCCAATTCCAGTCGCGCCGAACTGTTTTGCGGATTAGCTTCTATTGCTTTCTGGTAGTATTCGGTGGCTTCGGCAAAGCGGCCTTCGTCGTTGGCAATCAGGCCCTCTTCAAGCCATGCGGCGGAAAATCGCGGATCCAGCCGAAGCGCCTCCCGAATCGATTTCAGAGCTGCCTCGGGACGTCCACCTGACCATAAAGCAATACCCAACGAGAGATACGCCTGGGGGGAGTTCGGATTTGATTGGATGGCTTTACGTGCCGCCGCAATGGCAGTGAGCACCTGGTTGGGTGGGATGCGAGAAAACTGCTGAGCATGAGTCGGCGAAGGTGCACCCGGTTCAGATGTCTGGGCTAGGCCTCGACCACCCTCCATGCATAACGCAAGGATTATCCCAGCTAGAATCCTATTTATCGCTGGTTTCAGGATTGTCGCTCCTCTCTTAGGAACGCTCATTCCAGACCTCACAGGGGCTTAGAGGCCAGTGCTCGGCCATCGACTCGGACGTCAGGCTCGGCCCGTACTGGCCCAAATCTCTCATTTCTGCCAAATACCGTCGCGACGTCAGGCTCTCGGCGTGCGAGGACGTGATACATAATCTGAGCCAGCCTGTGCGCAGCAGCGATGGTCCCCTTGGGTGCTCCCCGTTCGGCGTGCATCCGACTGAAGAGATTCCTTGGCTACAACTGGCTTTCGTGCAGGCCATCGGTGGCGGTACAGTAAAGGCCAAACGTCGCGATTCTACACCCGGCGTGTCCCGGCAAGAGCACCTTCGCTTCACTCACATCATGATCCGGATTGCCCGGGCATAACCCGTTCCAGGAAACAGATGCCAAAGCGCGCTGCAATTTCGACAGACTCGAGCCCACCCCAGCCAACATGGTGCAGGCGGCCAGAGCGTTCACTCCCAGTACAACCCTCGGGTCCACCCCGAAAATCCGGCAGAGAACCTGCTGCAGTTCAGAAGCAATCTGGTTGCTGCCGAACTTCTTGCAGCTTACCGTGGACGGGGCAAGCGGCTGCTCAATCTTTCGGTCACTGCCCGCGATCAGGCGCCGGCAGCACTGGTAGGCTTCGAGCGGTTGCCGCAAGGTAACTAACCGATTTGGCAGGAAGTTTCGCACTGGGGGTTTGACACTCACGTTTGCAGAAGGGCGAAGGCGCCCGTTCCTCTGCCGGGCTGGTGTAGCGGTAGTACGCCGTAAGGAATATAACTTATAGGCGATTCGCTCGCTTGGTAGAACCAGAAGAATGTAATGCGAATCGCCCCGGCCATCACCTCGAGTACCGAACAGCGAAAACTGATTGAACTGTGGGCGCGATCCCGTCGCTCGCCGTTTCAGCGCATCTGGCGTGCCCATGGGCTGAAGCCGCACCCAACCAAGACCTTTCAGGTCAGCAACGGCCCGGTGTTCGTCGAAAAGCTGAAAGATAACGATACTGTGGGTCTCTATCTGAATCCTCCTGCGCACGCGGTAGTCCTCTCGGTGGACGAAAAAGCCAGGTTCAGGTTCTCGACCGCACGCAGCCGGGGCTGCCGCTCAAGCCCGGCCGCCTCCAGACGATGACGCACAATGACAAGCGCCACGAGACAACGACCCTGTTTTCGGCGCTCAGCATCCTGGAGGACAAAGTGACGGGCGCTTGCATGCCCCGCCACACCCACCAAGAACCGCTGAAATTTCTCCACCTTTCGGATCAGCAGACCCCAGCGGACAAGGAACTGCTCGTGATCGCCGATTATAACGGCGCGCTCAAGCACCCTCGAGTGATCCGCTGGCTTAAGCGTCACCCGCGCTTTCATACGCACTCCACACCGACCGGGGCCTCCTGGCTCAATCAGTTCGAGAGCTTCCTCAGCGACCGCAGCACTCAGCGGACTCGCCGCGGGGCCTTCGCCAGTGTGCGTGAACCCGTCACGGCCTTCAAAGGTTACATCGCCCAGCATAATCGCGAACCGGAACCTTCCATTTGGACCACGCAGGTCTCGGACCTCGCGGAGAAAGTCAAACGCGCATGACCCAGGCTCAACAGGTTAAAATCCATGTGACGCAGTGCTTTGGGATCATACTTGCAGCGTTGTTTCAAACGCTCCCGTGAGGCTTTGGACTCAGCTGCCACCTTTGACCGTTGCATCATATCCAACGCTCTTCATTTGCTCTCGCAGCATTTCTTCCGTCTGTGATCGAGGGTTGGTCGGTCCCGAGCTTGTCCCTTCCACAAACTTGTACTCGCAGTTCACAGTGAGGTGCTCATACTGCTCCACCAGCCCGCTGGGCCAACGTATTTCCAAACGATCGATTGAGCTTGCCTTGCCGAGGCCAAAATGGAGTCGGGTGTCGCTCGAGCTGAGGTAGCTGCTTCCGCTCCGGACCTCATCGGTTTGAGTGAATCCGCCTGCCGTGACACGGACGCGCGCTCCGATGGAACTTCGATTCGAACGCGTGCCGAAAAGTTTAATCCGAACCCAGTTGCCCGCTGGGCCGCAAGGCTCGTACAAAAATGGTGCTTCATCAATGTTATTGACCGCCACCCAAATACGCCCGCTGTTCAGAAGATCTCCGATGGCAGCACCTCGGCTTGAACGTGCCTGGGTAAACCCGCTCTGGTTATTGGAAAGGAGACTAAAGCGGCCGTTGCCCAGATTGCGAAACAACTGGTTGTGCTGCAAATAGGAGTTGCCAGCATTGTTTGCCTGCGGATAAAGGTGTCCATTGGCCAGAAAGATGTCGAGCCATCCATCATTGTCATAATCGATGAAGCAGGTGCCCAGGGTTAGTTTTGAAAAGTCTGTTGCCAAGCCGACTTCAAGAGTTACGTCGTCAAACTGGCCTTTCGAGTTGCGGTAGAGCGTATTGTAGTCTTCGGAAAAGGCAGTGACATAAATGTCCATCCACCCGTCATGGTTGTAGTCACCGATGGCAACGCCCATTGATGACTGCGCGCGGCCGTCAGCCGTAAGCGCACAGCCAGCTTCCATGCCGATCTCCTCGAACGTTCCGTTGCCTCTGTTGTGCCACAGATAATTCGGCATGGAATCGTTGGCCACGAAGATGTCAGGGTGGCCGTCATTGTCAAAATCACAGAATGAGGCCGTGAGGCCATAGGCCTTATCGCTGTCGATGATTCCGACATCCTTCGAGACCTCGCGGAACTTTCCGTTGCCTTCATTGTGGTAGTAGAGATCCGTAAGGCCAGGCAATCCGCGGGGGCCGCAGGCCACCGAAACGCCGCGGTACATACAATAGTTCCCACTTCCCGGGCGGGGGACGGTGGAACGATGGAAATCGACATAGCGGGCTACGTATAGATCCAGCCGCCCATCCCCATCCGCATCACCCCAGGTGCAGCCGGTGGACCAGTTTCCACCGGCAACACCAGCTTCGAGAGTGACGTTGGTAAAGGTTCCGTTGCCGTTATTGTGGAACAGGGCGTTTGTGCCGTAATTGGTAATAAACACGTCAACGTAACCATCATTGTCGTAGTCGGCAACCGCAACGCCCTGACCCCAGCCAGTGTTGATCAAGCCACTTTGGCGCGTAACGTCCGTGAAAGTTCCATCACCATTATTGCGGAACAGACGGCTGATGGTGCGGGGCAGTTTGGGATCTTCGAGTAAAGGAAAGGTGGAACCGTTGATCAGCAAGATATCCATCAGGCCATCGTTGTTGTAATCGAATATGGCCACGCCCCCATTCATGGTTTCCACCAAGTAGTTCTTTATGAGCGAACCACAGGTGTCACGGAACTTTGTGAGGCCCGCTTTATTCGCCACATCCATGAACCACGGGCCAGGTATCCCTGCTGGTTGGCCTATGGTTCCATTGCTGGAAAGCGGCATTGCGAGAATCGCTAAGGCCTGTTGCAGGAATTTGCGCCTCCCGGCACAAAGGGGATAGCCAAGAGAGGACTGCCGAACTCTCACTCGCTTATCTCCTTTTGAGCCTCTTTCAAACGGGCCCGGTCCTGTTCAAGTTCTTCCATCCGCGTCACAGTCGCAGCATCGCGGGCGAGGTGCAACCTCTGTGACTCAGCGAAAGCCTGACTGGCCTTTTCCGTTTCACCCATCTTGCGGTACAACAATCCCATGCGAAAATGGATCCGCCCGTCCTGGTCATCGTTTGCAAGGACCTTCAGTTCGGCCAAGGCTTCCTGATAGCGACCAAGTTCAGATTCAACCTTGGCTATATCGATGCGGGCCTGACGGCTCGTCTCCGGGTCCGCCACTGCTTTTCTCAAATATGGGAGAGCCTCTTTCCACTGGTGCAGGTTGACATCTGTATCTCCCAATTCGTAGGCGGCTACGGTAGATTCGGGAGAGATTTGAAGGGTTTGCTGGAGCTGTACTTGTGCCTCCTTCCAGTCACCTGCCTGCCAGTAGACAGTGCCCAAACCAAAGTGCAAGCCAACAAGGTGGGGAGACAAGCGGAGAGCGGCCTGGTATTCTTCGATCGCCTTGCCCCATTGGAGATGGTCCGCGTAGTTCTGCGCCAGCAGTTGTCGGACTCGAGGAGCATTGGGGTTGATGGCGGCGGCTTTCTCAAATGCGGCCAGAGAAAGGGCCTCAGCGGACCGGATTAGCCAATAGGTTCCCCACTCCGATGTAAGGCTACCTGGGGGCCCCCCATTGGCTGCACGCATGGCAGCATCCTGAGCTTTTTCGAAATGTCCGAGTTGAAACTCGATTTCGGCAAGCTTAGCGATCTGCGTGGGTGAAGGAGAATGTTTCGACTCCAATTCCTTGGAAAGGTCCGCAGCACAGCTTTCGGGCAGCCAGAACCCCGGGGTTGAAGCTTCCAAGCCAGGTATCGCAGTGCAGGGAACCTGCCGCTGTGGTTCAATCTGAACGCGGCTGATACCGTTAGCCTTGATCCATGAAATCCATAGCTGGACCTCGGTGGTTTCAGCCATCGTTGGCGGAACGCGCAGAAGATTTGAAGTCCATGCGTTGCGCAGGGGTGCTGGCGGCCGCTTCGTTAATCGGTTTTCAAGGTAATGCGGGTTGAAGATCATCAAGTGGTGAACTCGTGAACGGAACGCGTCCCAGTGGGAATCAAGAGTGTCAATCTCCGCCAGCCCGAAATACGCCGGGGCGGAGGCGGGATTGCCTGCAAGTTCTCTCTGGAACTCTTGCTGTGCTGCACGGAGATAGCCCTCATCGAGTAGAGCCTCCCCCAGAGAGGAATGAACCCCGGGGAAAAAGTCGGCTGACAAGGAAGCAGATCTCCTTTTTTTCTGGCTAGCCAGCGGCAAAAGTATACGGGCTGCTCCAAGCCCGTCGTCGCGCTCTAAGGACTGATGAGCTTCGAGCAGGCGGCTGATCGGGCTTTCAGAATTGGTCTGCTCAAACTGTTTGCGGCTGATTTTCGCCAGAACTTCTTCCGCCATCCCGATCTTGTACCATACCTCCACGACGGCGGGAGTGCGTTTAGCCTGCTCGCGGTACTGATGAATGGCCTCGACAAGATGGCCGCTGCGGGCCAAGGCATCCCCTAACGCCAGTCGTGCCGTGCCGCTTGCAGGGTCAGCAAGAAGTCCCCAGCGGAGATCACGAATGGCGTTGTCAAGCTTGTTCAACTCCAGTTCATCCAGCCCAGCAATGATCCAGACCTTGGCAGGGAGATGGTCCCTGGTGCGATTGCTCGCGGATTCTATTAACGGAACCAGGGCGTGTAGCGATTCCTGGTAACAATGAGCCATGAACTGATCGATGGCAAGGTGCAGGCGGGCATTAGCAATCTCATTTGCGGGGACCCGCGGTGGTGTTGCAGCCAGAAAATCCTCGTAGTGCTTTGCTGCTTCTGAATAGCGGCCTGCCTTTTCTGCTGCAGATGCCGCTGCGAGCTCGTTGCGAGTCGAAACTTGGGCAAACGAATAAGCCACAGCCGCTACGAGGAACACAGCCAAAATAGCACACTTTCTGAAGTGCATAGTGTCCCCATTCTGGCGCTATCGGCAGCACTGATAACTTTTATCACATACAAGTCCGCAGTGGCAACCCTTGCAGCGCGTTGCTAAAGCCTATTCACATCGTATCCCCCCTGTGGGGTTGATGTGTCTTAGTGTCTCCATCGGACATGGCGGAACCCGCCGCCGCAGAAATTCCACCCCCACGCCCAGCCCGCCCCACGGCGTCACCCCCTGCGGCGTCTGGCGCAAAACCCCTTTCTTTTCCCGCCAAAGAACGCTAATTTCTCTCTGCACTGTTCCTCCTCTGCCAAACAAAAACCCATTTCAATTTGGTGGATTAGAACTCAACGGTGCGTCCTTATTTTGGAATCGGGGTTATACACGAGTTGGGGTTTGCCCTTCTCCCGTTGTTCGTGAATGAGTTGAATGGAATCGAATTGCTTCAATTGCCATTTGGTGATCGCGGTGGCAGGTAAAAGTGATTGAATGCAACCCGGAGAAGACGTGGTGCGCGTCAGGACTGCAGGAATCGACCGGATCGGCAGAACGACAGGAGTGTGCGAAAACTGTGTCAAAGCGATATGTAATTGAGCCGAAAAGGGCTCTGTCCTGAACGAAAGCAAAAGCCCCGCGCCGGTGCGATATTATCAAAAGCATAATTTTGGGTGGAAGGGGTGTGAAAAGGCCAGATTGCCGGCAGTCATCAGGTCGAGGGTTCGAACCCCTCCAGGTCCACCAAAGTATTCGTAATTAATGAGTTAGCAGTACAATTGGACGGAACCGCCGATGTGATTTGGCGCGACAATTTCGACACACGAGCAATGTACTTCCCTTGCAAATAAAGGGCTTATCGCGAAAATCGCGCGCATGCTTGGGAATCATGCGCGTTCGTCATGAGCGCCGGGAATTAGCAAGCAAGTTGATGACAGCAAAGACGTTGCGATTAGGCACTTTCAGTAAGTCGCGCAACTGTTCCAAAACCTTGTGATTTGGTCCGGCTGTTCCAAAACTCAATCAGTGCTTGTCGGCCTTCTGACGGAGAGCTTGCATTTGCTTCCCTGCCACGAGGATCTTCCTTGGCGGCTACTTCTCTTATGGCTGACATGGAATTCGTCGGACTTATTTGGCTACGCGTAAGGACGGGAGCAATGGATGGCGCACTTGTTGACCCTCGAAGAAGCTGATACCTCTAGCCCATCTTTCGCAGATGGAGGGTTAGAGGTCAGCTAACTCTTGTATTTTCATTACAGCGGCCTGCAAGGTCGGCACTACATCTTCCACCTACGTGGCTCGACCTCGGAAGCTTCCTGGCCCTTGATTCTCGGTGACGGCTGGGCGGGTAGGGTGAGTCGAAGCCGCTGCAACAACACTTGCTGATCGGGTTCGGGTTGGGTATAGCGGGGCATGATCAGCCAGCGCCCATCGGTGGTCGGTAAGCACACATCGAGCATTTGAAGCGTGGCCAGTTTTTCCAACACGGCGCGGGGCGTCAGGCCCGGTGCCAAGGCCATCAGCCGCTGCTTCAGCGTAACCGACAGGGCGTAGGCCTGGAAGGCCACGAAGATGTGAGCCTCCACCCGCTTCTCCACCCGATGATAAATCGGACGCAACCCCAGTTCGCTCTTCAGCGTGCGGAAGGCCATTTCGATCTGGGTCAGTTGGATATAAAGCTCCCACAGCACGGCCGGGTCCTCACTCACCAGGTTGGAGCGCAACAGATAGTGTCCGTCGCGAAGCTCCGCCTTCTGCAACTTTTCCCGGTCCAGACAAAAAGCGAAATTCTGACCAGTGACTTCCTCCCCTTCCTTGGGCAGGCGAGGGGAGACGAAGCCGAAGGCCCGCCCCGCTTCCTTCCTGACTGCTCCCAGGCGCAGCAAAAGCTGATCGCGCGCCGGGGGCTTGCGGCGCAGGGCGCGCAACTTCCAGAGCAAACCAGCCAGCTTGCGTCGCCGAATCGCACGCTCCTTGGCGCGTCGGCCAGCCCTTTTAGCCAACACGTATAATTCTCCGCCCTCGGCGAACAGCTTCACCTCCACCGACTCCCGCACCTTCCGCCAAGGCAACTCCAGCCACTTCTTTTCGTACTCCTGAATCTTGCTTCGCGGGGTACCCACCAGATAGAACACTTCGGGCTGGGTCGTGCGAATCTCCTTCAGGACTTCTTCATCGGGAATGCCGCGGTCCATCACCCAGACCCGTCGCGCTCGCCCGTACTGGGCTTCGATCTTGGCGAGAAACCCCCGCAGGGTCCTTGAACCGTCGCTTGCTCCGCAGAAACATCTTCAGCGCGCATCCTGACAAATCTCCACTCCCTCCGTAAAGAGGGGAGGTCGGCACTACAACTGCTTTTCGCCCAGCACGCCTTGATAGGAAAACAGTTACACCTGCGGCAAACTCAAATTCCGGCTAGAATCGCTCCCACCTGCGAAAGATCGGCTAGGGAAACACCGGCCCACGACGAATCGATGTCCAGCGCGAGGGCGGCAGTTGTGAAATGGAGCCCGGATTGGAGCCGCGGGTCGCTTGCGCCTAAGGCCAGGTTCGGAAGCCCGTCTTAATGATTTTGCGGTACGGTCGGCGAGGCCAAGTTACTGATAAATCCTTCCGGCATGCTGAGGTCGTACCGATTTTGTAACTATCGCGAATTTCGCACAACGCTGAATCACGCCTTCCGACTGGTAGAGCGGTCTGATCACACGATCAGTTCGCATGCCGAATTCCTCACGAATTACAGGCCGAAGCGTTCCCTCGAGCGGTTCGCGGGTTCGGGCCCTATACTTGAGCAGGACGTCATTAATCATTTGTTTCAGCCTTGGCCACAAAGTGCGCGAGTACAGGGATAAGGAACAGGATAGCGAGGGTTGTGGCGACCATCGCGCCGACGACGACGCGCGCCAGAGGCCGCTGCGCCTGTGATCCGATCCCGTGCGAAACGGCCGCGGGCAGCAACCCCAGCGCCGCCGCGAAACATGCGAGCATGATGGGGCGCATTTCGAGTAGAGCGCCTCTCTGAATTGCCCCCGCCAGGCCGCTCTTGGCATCAGCCCCGGCCTCCGCCGCCTTAATGCCGATTAATCTGGCGCGGCGGATGCCCGAAACAAAGACGCTCGCGCCGAGCGTCCCCACGCCCAGCGCCGAGGCAAACCCCACGGCAGCCGAAATGCTGAAAGGCGTGTGGGTCAACAGCAGCGAGAGCACGCCGCCGGTCGCGCCGAAAGGCAGGCTGGCCATCACGATCAAGGCCTCCCGCCACGCATCGAACAGCACGTAAAGCAGCCCCAGGATCATCAGCAGGGTGATCGGGATGATGATTTCGAGCCGGTGCACTTCTCTGACGTAACTATCATACTCGCCAGCCCACTCGTAGTGATAGCCAGCCGGCAAATGAACCCGTGCCTTGATTCGCCTCTGAGCTTCTTCGACCGTGGATGCCAGGTCTCGCCCGCGCACGCTGAACTTGATGGGAATGTACCGCTCGCCGTTCTCGCGGTAGATCATGAAGGCACCTTGCTTCATTTCCACATCGGCGACTTGGCCCAGCGGGACGCGCCCGCCCTCGGGTGTGGCCAGCAAAATATTCCGAATTGCATGCGGGGTGTCGCGGTACTGGCGGGCATAGCGGACGACGAAATCAAAGACTCTATCACCTTGCAGAATTTCCGTCGCTGCCTGGCCTCCAATGGCCGTTTGCACAGCCGAGTTCACATCCGCTGCGGCGAGTCCGTAACGCGCACAGGCTTGACGGTCAATCGTGACGTTCAACTCCGGCTGACCGGTTTCCTGAAAAATGCCGAGGTCCTTGATCCCGCGGACCTGGGCCATAACGTCGCGAATCTCTTTCGCCTTCTCGGTGAGCACATCAAGGTCCGGACCAAAAAGCTTCAAAGAATTCTCGCCCTTGACCCCCGACATCGCTTCTTCGACGTTGTCTTCGATGTTTTGGGAAAAATTGAGATCTACGCCTGGGAACCTGCTAAGCTTCGCGTTGATCTCTTGGACGAGCTTTGGTTTCGTCAGCCCTGCCGGCCACTGGCTTTCCGGTTTGAGCGGGGCGAAAAACTCAATGTTATTGAAGGTCGTTACGTCCGTTCCATCGTCAGGGCGTCCCATCTGGGAGACCACATCGGTCACCTCCGGGAAGCTGGCGATGATTTGACGCATTTCGCCCGCCAGCTTGGACGAAGCTTGGAAGGATATGTCCACCGGCAGCGTTGCCCGAATCCAGAGATTGCCCTCTTCGAGCGCGGGCATGAACTCACCCCCAAGCGAAGGCACGAGGGCCAGCGTGCCAACCAGGCCGGCGCAGGCGATGACGAGCACGGCCCAGCGCCACTCCAAGATGCGCGGCAGGGCCCGAGCGTAAAGGCCGCGAAGCCAGTGGACTAGCGGGGTTTCACCGATGCCGCGCTGGCGGGCCGAACTTGCGCCGAACGATGCCAGGACGGGCGCGAACAAAAGCGCAAACATCCGCCCGCCCACCAGCGCATACCCGTACGTCACCGACATGGGCGAGAATATTCGCCCTGGAACCCCTTGCATTGTAAACAAGGGAATGAGGGCCACCAGAATGATCCCGACGGAAAACAGCACGGGACGGGAAGCTTCGGCCATCGCGTCTGCGATCACAGCCTCGACGGGCTCGTTTTCGCGCCGGGCCCTTAACCGCCGATGAATGTGCTCCAAGTCGATCACCGTTGCGTCAACGAGGATTCCGAAATCAATCGCTCCCACGGAAATCAAGTTGGCGGACTGATGCGTGAGAACCATGAGCAGAAACGCGAAGAGCAGGGCGACCGGAATTGACAGCGCAGCCACGAGCGAAATACGCAGATCGCCGAGCAGCACCAGCAGCAAGAGCGTTACCAGCACCAGCCCCTCGAGCACGATCTCGCGAACGGTGTGCGTGGTGACGTTGATGAGGCTGGTGCGGTCATAAATCGTTTGGAGGTGCATTCCCGGCGGCAGGAGGCCGTGATTCAATTGGTATATCTTTTGGCGGACGCGGCGCAGAGCGGGCAGCGATTCCTGGCCTTTCTGCAGAAGGACAATGCCCTCGACGATATCGTTGTGATTATCCATTCCAACTTGGCCAAGCCGCGGTTGATAACCCTCGCGCACCGTGGCAACGTCTTTCAAATAGACCGGCACGCCCTTGTGCTCACTGATGATGACATTCCGCATTTCCCGAACGGTGTGGAGCAGGCCGACGCCGCGAACGTTCACGCTCTGGCTGCCTAAGGTCAGATAATTCCCGCCGACATTAGCGTTGCTGGCACTCACGGCGCTGAGCACCTGCGGCAGCGTGACGTTGTATTCAAGGAGTTTTTGCGGCTCAACCTCGGCCTGGTATTGCCGTGTCGTCCCTCCGAAAATCACGACATCAATAATGCCCGGCACTTGCTTGAGCTGGCGCCGCACGTACCAATCAGCTTCTGCTTTCAATTGGTTCAATGAATAACCTGGTCCTTCCAGTCGAAAGCGGTAGATTTCACCAATGGCCGACTCAGGTGACCACTGCGGGGTCAGATTATTGGGAAGCGTCAACCCTTGAAGGCGGTCGAAAGCCTCTTGACGGTCTCGGAAGTAGCTGGTGCCGTATGCGAAATAAAGCTTTACATCGCTCAGCCCAAAGAGGCTGATGGAGCGCGTGTATTGAAGTCCGGGCATGCCAAACAGCGCCGTCTCGACCGGAATTGTAATCTGCCGTTCTATCTCCTCGGCCGACCAGGAAGGGTTTTGTGTAATGAATTCGACCATGGGAGGCGTGGGATCGGGATAGGCCTCAATATCGAGACGTGTAAAGGCGTAAATGCCGGCGGCGATCCAGGCCGCGAGAATCACCAGCATGACGGCGCGATACCGAAGCAGTGTGTGAACGATTCTTCGCATTTATGGTGTTGCCGGCCGCAACAGAACCGCTCCTTGAGTCACGATCGTTTCCCCGGATTGAAGGCCCGAAAGGATTTCGATATTATCCGTGCCCACAGGTTCTCCCACGGCCACCGTTTCGGGCCGAAAATGTCCGGGACTCTGCTCGACGTAAACGTAGTCGGAATTTCCTTCGCGGACGACCGCTGTCGAGGGAACGACAAAGCCCAGATGAGTTGAGCGCAGCACTTTCAGCGTGCCATACATACCAGGCCGCAGCATGTCGTCCTCATTGCGCAAGACCACGCGCACGTGCAAGGTTCGCGTCGTTGGGTCAACCGCGCTCGAGATCAAGCTGACCCGTCCACTCCAGGTTTTTCCGGGATAGGCAACCAAGACCAGACCGGCTGGGTCGCCCACTTTGACAAAGGACGCGTCGCTTTCAAGCAGATCGCCCACCGCCCACACAGTTGAGAGGCTGGCGATGGTGCAGAGCGGCTGGGGCGCAGACAAACCGTTTGAAAACTCTCCTTGCGCTGCGCCAACATCAAGGATCACGCCAGAGCGCGGTGCCACGACACGTAACTGGTTTCCCGCGTCATCAGGGTTAACGCCCATTGCCTGGATCTCGGCGCGGGCCGCCTGCACTTCGGCTTGAGCCGTTTGTGCGTCGCCTTGCGCCTGCTGCAAATCTTTACGCGCAATAGCGCTGTGAGCAAAGAGGAATGTGGCACGCGTGAGCGCCTCCTGTTTCACTTGGTTGTCAATCAGCGCCTTGTGGTAATCGGCAACGGCTCGCGCGAGGTCGCCGCTATCGAGAATTGCGAGCACCTGACCTTTGACCACGCGGTCTCCGGGGCTGACTTTCATCTCTGTGATCCGTCCCCCAGCAGGGAGGAAAACGTGAACCACGCGGGTTGGCTCCGCTTGGATTTGAGCTGGCAGGTCAAGATAGGACGGTATGGGTTCGGGTCTGACCGTTGCTGTCGTGATGCCTTTCGAGCCCGGCGCCACATAAAAAACGGGCTGAGCCTCGCCTTTCGTCGGGGTCTGCTCTTGCGCCGAAGGCCGGGTTGCGATTCTTCGATTGCAGCCCGTCCCGAGGCCCGCGCTCAGGAGCACAGGCACCGTGATGATGAGGCGCAGCTTGGATTTCATTGGATCACTTCCCGTCCAACGGCCCAGTTCAGTTGAGCTGCAGCCGTCAAGTAGGAGCCGATAAGGTTCAGGTAATTCAACCGAATGTTGCGGTAGTCGCTCTCCGCGCTTAGAAAATCAAGCAAGGATGCCGCGCCGTGCTCATAGGAAAGCCTGACCGTGTCGCGAACTTCTGCGGCTTGCTTAAGATATTTGTCCTTGTATGGCTGCAACAGAGCCAAATCGCTCTTAACCAGCGCATAGGCCGAATCGACGTCGCTAAAGACCTGGGCTCTCCGCGCTTCGAGCAACCGCTCGCTGCGCTCGATGTCCAATTGGGTGCGCAGCTTTTCCCCCTGGTTGCGGTCGAAAATCCGGAGTGGAATGCTGACGCTGCCTCCGACGGTCTGCATGTCGATGGGATACGGATTATTGACCGCTGAGTTCCATGTGTACCACGCGGAGAAGGTAGGGTCGCTCGTGCCATTCGCCATCGCGAGCTTGTGGTTGGTCTCCGCCTGCTTGATGGTCTGCATCGCCGCTTTCAAGTCGGGCCGATTCTCAAGCGCCTGTTGCTGAAAATAGCTCAGCGGCTGAATTTGTTCGTTGAAATCGAAGGGTCCGGTCACGTCAAACTGGTCCACGGGCGTCCGGTCGTCGAGGAGTGCAAGGAGCTGCATTTTCGCCGTCCGAAGATTGACCTCTGCGGTTTGGACGTCCGAGGTAAACTGGACGCGCTGAAGCTCCAGACGGTCGAGATCAATTCCTGCGAGGTCACCGGCTTTGAAGCGGTCGTGGCTGATTTCAAGAACGTGGTCCCAATACGCGAGGTTATCTTTGGCCAGCTGCAAAACGGCTTTGGCTTGGAGCGCGCCCACGAAGGCGCTGCGCAAATTGTAAAGAAGCGTCCTTTTCAAATCGGCCTGCGTGGAAGCGGTAACGGCCGTGCCTTCTCGGGCGCTTTCGAGGCGCAACTCGCGCTTGTGGCCGCGCTCGTGCAGATAACTGATGCCGGCCTCGACGAACGTTCCGCTGAGCGGCAGCCAATGGCCGTCGTTGGGAGCAATTTCTGTGCCGTCCACAGTTGTGGTCAATTGCGGATTCGGGCGCAGATATGCCGTGATTTCCTGGGCCTTGGACTCGCTAATGTCGAGCTCTCCGGCTTGGAGTTCCGGGTTGTTTTGTTCAAACCGCTGCCTCACCTGACCCCACGTCAGTGGCGCGTTCGTCTGCGCGATCGCAGAGCTCGCCGAGCAGATCATGAGAATAATGAGGAACACTGCTGCATGCTTCATAGTTCACGCCTCTCCGAGGCCGGGTTGGTAGAAAGAGATGAAAACCGCAGGCCTCCCGGCAGAAAGCCAGCGGCTTCGGTCAATTGAATTGGGGTTTTCTGTCAGAGGCTAGGAGGGGCGCGGTTGGAAACCAAGGTGCGCGCGAGCGAAACGGGCAGAGCAGAACTCAGATGACGCGCAAGAAGATAAACAAGATTCAGCGTGATAGCAGAGCGCTTAGTCTGAAAAAAGGCGAGAGGAGGAGGAATGCTTCCGTGATGGAGCGACAACTGAGCGCTGGCGCACGATTTAGCGATGCGCCTGGTGACGCCGCCGTCTTCAGCTTGAATCATCGCAGGGTGAAGATTGTCGGTAAGCGAAATCGGCGCCCACAGGAGCGCCATCGCCATTGCGAGGCCGAAAATCTCGCTTGAAAGTTGGCGCCGCCGTTTGGACACCAGGCCGTGGCGCGTGTAAGCCCAATTGGCAACACTGCCCGCAACAATCAGCAGCCACAAAAGATTTAGACCAACTTCTACCATCAGGCTCCTAGCTCCATCGCGCCTTCATTTCGCTTCTGATGCCCCCGCCCTCGGCTACGATGTACAGCTTCCAGCAAATACCTCAACCTATGCTATTCTCAGGGGCGACAAAAATCCAGTCCTTTTCGGTCGCTCAAATACAAGCTTGACTTGTGCCTGCAGCGCGCGCCGGCGGAGCAGACCTGCTGTGGGGGATCAAGAAGAACCTGCGCTTGTGCGGAGAGAAGCGACTGCCGGATGGTTCGTATCGGAGCCGCCTTTATCCCTAGGAGCGGGATTGGCGGAATCAAACCCACGGCGTCGTGGTGCGGGTGATCGACTACCGGCTGGAAGGCATCGCCGACGCCGAGCCCATCTACCGCTTGGTGACGACGATCCTTGACCCGGCCGAAGCCCCCGCGGAAGAATTGGCGGCGCTCTATCATGAACGGTGGGAGATCGAGGGCGCCCTGGACGAATTGAAGACCCACCTGCGCGGTGCCAAGATCGTCTTGCGCAGCAAGACGCCGAACCTGGTACGGCAAGAATTTTACGGCCTGCTCCTCGCGCATTTTGCCATTCGAGGGTTGATGCACGAAGCCGCCTTGAAGGCGGGGGAAGATCCTGACCGGCTCTCTTTTCTGCACGCCGTGCGAGTCATTCGTGGCAAGCTGCTTCTCGACGGTGCCATTTCCCCCTGGGGAGAGGAAGGCCTTCCATGAGGCGGAGCTGGACGAAATCTTGCAAGAACGAGTGGTTTTCCAGCCGTGGGCAGCGGCGTCCGCGCGGCGTTAAACGTAAGATGAGCAATTCCCCCCTGCGTCCAGGCGAAGGCTGTTGTGGCGTGGGGACTGAATTCTCGAAGTGCATCAGAATAGTTAAGTGAACAAAATTAGGTTTAGGCCGACAATGGGGTCGTTCATAGGAGTGCCCGCAAGGACTTCTCAATGTCCACCGCATCTCGCGATGAGCTTATCATCTCTCGCGCAGCAATACTCCAACCGGTTGAAGGCTCGCACAATCTCATCCTCCCTATCTGCGTCCAGGACCGCGAAAGGCCCATTGAGCACGGAGTTCTCAGATTCCCCAAATTCGTCCAGGATTTCTCGCGCCACCCATGAAAGCATCAACTGTTCGGGTCATTCTGGCCAATCACCGTCGGCCACTCCGTCAATGCTATATGTATCAAATATGTATCAAAAGGGTCATCGTCGAATGGCAACCTATCTCCGACATCCAACTCGCGGAAGGCACGAGCCAAGTCTTCATTGGACAGATTCGGCTGCTCCCTGCGAAGCTCGGCTTGGAATTCTTCAAAGGTTTAGCATCCATCGAATTGTCCGCGATTGAGAATGTGCTGATAAATCCGTTCCCCAACGGAAACTCTGAACTCACCCCATGTCGTCGAGGAGCTCAGAGCGTCCCATATCTTAGCCAGAATCATTGCTTTAACCCGCTGGATGAAGACCAGCCCGTTCCCAGAGTTGGAAGGCCCATACACCAGATCGCGTGCGAGCGAATCGTCCGGCTCGGGCTGTCCAGTCCACAGATTAAATTGTTGGCTCATAGTATTTTAATTCTTCGATAATATTACTATGTCATGTAGTAGCATTACAGATACGCTTGAATTTCGTTCCGCATACGGGACAGAGCCCGTTCGATCTCACCAGCCAGGGCTCGATCAGGCGGAGAATCTGTTCCCACGTGACACCAAAAGTTTTTTTTACGGCGCAGGTAGACGGTCAGGATAAATAGGTACGCCAAGGCGGAAAGTACTAAGTGGTGGTGAAAGCCCCGCCAAGAACGGCCCGCAAAGTGATCCAGCCCCAAATCAACCTTGGAGCGCTGCAAGTACTGTTCAATATGCCAGCGGGAGCGGCTCAGCTTCAAGCATCGGGCTTTGGTCAAGGGCCGATGAAAATGGACCAAGTAATAGCGATAGGGTGCGGGATCACCCGCCGGCCAGCCCACCACCAACCAAACCTTTTCCAGTGGGCCTCCGGCATGCGCCCGATCGACTTCCGGTGCCCCGGCATCAGCAGTCCTTCCACATATCGTGCCGCGGCTACTCGTCTCTCACTTCGACCCAAACCGGCGATCAGGGGCCGCATAAACTCGTGAAATTGTTCGGCGCTTTCTTTCTAAAGCCGAGCGTTCCAAGTGATGGGCTTCATGCGCCCATGCTAATTCATTCAACAGAGAAAGGCGAGACATCCTTAACATAGTAATGTCAGGCGCTCGGGAATGTACGGGAGAAACTTCCTACACAGTCCCAGCGGTTTCCCCATGGCGTCGCATGGCGTTCCCCGTTGCTGGCGTGGGGCAGGCGGGCCGTGTCGTCCTCCGGGTTTCGCGGGTCCCTTCCAAGGTTGCCAACTGGCGGGTCCGGGGGTCCGTCTTCCACCTCATCACCATGACCGTCATTAGCTCCTGTCATTGTTGATGCCTCGCTTTCGGCTGATTCTGATTCCCCAATCTTGGCCTAAGGTGCCTGCGAAACGGCCCTATCAAGAATGACGCGCCCACGATTTCGAAAGCTCCCAGCCCTATGTAAAGGTGAATCGCTTTCAGCGACTTCCATGCAGGGCCCGCAGCACATTCACCAGTACGATGACTAACATAATGACGACATAAACCCGCAGACCCCAGAGCAAAACTCTGACAGATAGAGAAAGCTTTCTCCGACCAAATCGGGTCCTTTGTTTGGACGCCACAAGCTGGTCCGCTTCGAGTACTGAAAGCGCGGCTTCCGGGTGGTCGAAGCCGATCTGCTGGCCATTCGCATTGACATCATTCTCAGGGGCGCGTACGCCCGTATGTTGTTCGACCTGTTTCATGTTTTGCCTCGGTTACAGTTCACGGGCGTCCCCGAGAAACCAAGGCGCCCGCGCTCCTCTAATCTCCCAGCAAACGCGGAAAAACGGTTGCCAACCCGTATCCCAACCCCGCGCACACGAGCAGAACCGTGACAGTCACAGCGGCGAAATTCGCCCACGGACCGTTCGAATGTTCGCCCATCACCTCGCGATCATTCACCAGCAGCAGGAGAAGCGCCAGAGCCGGCGGCATTGCCAGCACCGCGATGACGTTGACCGTCAGGATGATGAATACGAGGGGTGCGTTCGGGATAAGAACCAGCCCCGCCGCCAGGCAAGCCGAGCCGAGCAGGATCGAATAGAACGGCCAAGCCTCTCGCAACGGTCGGTTCAGGCTGTGACCCGTATGCAGGACTTCGCCAAGCGCATAGGCGGAGGAAGTCGAAATGGTGATCGCGGCAACAATGCCCGCCTCAAACACGCCCAGCGCGAACACTGCGGCGCCCGCATGGCCAATCCACGGTTCCAAAGCCTGGGCGAATTGGGCGGCCTGAAAATCACTCGCATTGATGCCGTGGTGGAAGAGTGGGACAGTGGCGAGTATGGCGGCAATTCCAAATACGGAAGCGAGCAATGTTCCGAGCAGCGTGTCCATCCGGCCAGCCCCAATGTCGCGCGGCTGCATGCCCTTATCCACCACAGCGCTCTGCTGGAAAAAGAGCATCCACGGCGTCACGGTGGCACCCGTGTCCGCCAGGATGAGCAGAAGGATCTCAGAGTTCTTGCCCTGGGGAAGCGGCGTCCAGTAGAGCAAGGCGTGGCCAACTTCGCCCCAGGCGGGATGCGCCAGGAGCGCGGCAGGCACAAAAAGGCCGTTGAAGATGGCGAGCCCCAACGTGATACGCTCCCAGGTCCAGTACCGGCCCGTCGTGATCGCCGCGAGAACCACCAGCAGTCCTGCACCCACCGCAACAGAAGGGCGAATGCCGAAAAAGCTGAGCCCGGCGCGCACACCGATGAATTCCGTCACCAGCGTGAGGAAGTTTCCCAGAACGAGGTCGGCCATAGTGAAGAAACCCCAAAAGCGGCCGAACCGGTCAAAAATCAGCTCTGCATGGCCCCGATGGGTGACCGCCCCCAGCCGCACGGTCATTTCCTGCACCACGAAGCCCATCAGAAAGGTCAGAACGACAAAGGGTAGAAAGAAGCCGATGCCGAACCGCGCCCCCGTGGCTGCGTAAGAAAGCATGCTCGGCGCGTCATTCTCGCCAAGGAAGACAAGGATTCCCGGCCCAACCAGAAGCCAGAACAGGCGAAGTCCGCCAAGTGGGTGGTACACGCTGCCTTCGCGGCGCGCCCGAGCAACTCGCAACCGGTCCTGCGCCCGGTCGATGTCCTCATGCGTCAGGAGACCGGCCAGCTCGGGTCCCGCGGCAAAGGCGGTGGCGGGCTCAACCGTCGGGTGGAATGGTTGATAGGCCTGTGCTTCCGGTTTGTTATGCGGATAATCCATACCCGGGTTTGCGGACCTTCGGACCTTGAGTTTTGTTTAGCCTCCAGCGGCCTCAATCCGGGCAACGCTTGTCCGTTGTGCTGCTTGCCATTTAAGCCAGCGGAGTGGATTCAGCTTTGGGGGCAACCCGCAACGACCATCTACTATAGCTCGCTCGACATACTAAACTATAGTTAACATGATTTCGCCAAGAGTTGTCAACCGCAATATCTGATCCGTTGATGAGAAATCCGCGCTAATATGGGTATTGCCTGATCTTCTCATCGCCGGCAATATGAGGCGGGCGAGAATGCCAGAAGGCTGGAATGGTGGCCGGCAGTGAAACTTACCGTATCGAAAGAAGACTATTTGAAGGCCATCGCGGAAGCGCAGGCAGAGGAGCCCACCGTCATCGCAGCAACTATTGCTCGGTGGCTGCGGGTGACCCCTCCCGCCGTCGCCCTCGCGCTACGGCGGTTGCAGCGCGACAAGCTGGTCGAGGTTGACCGGAAGGGACGAATCTCTTTGACGAGAGCAGGGCGCAAGATCTCGGACAAGCTGCGAATCCGCCATCACCTGGTAGAGCGAATGCTCCATGAAGTGTTAGGGATGGAGTGGTACAAAGTCCACGACGAGGCGGAGCGGTTGGAGCACTCCATTTCAGAAGATGTGGAGCGAAGGTTGACCGAACGGCTGGGTCCGGACGGGCTCTGCCCGTACGGCAACCAGATCAACGAGAGCGCGACCGAGCGGCGAAAATTAGGGCTCCACCAATTATGGGAAGTAACCCCCGGCTCGTCGGTCAGGGTAGCCAGCATGTACGAACGCGACCGCAGACTTCTCGAATACTTCGACCAACTTGGCATTCGGCCCGGTGTACACTTGATGGTCCTCACCCACAATTACGATGGTACTGTCACTCTGCGTTTGAAAAAGAGCCTGGTTAACTTGGGCGAATCCGCAGCCAGGAAAGTCTGGGTCGCGGAAGTTCAAAAGTCCTAAGATCGGCGAACACATTCGCGTGTCATGATTTTGTCAACCTGATTTGACCCACTTTGATTTATCATTTCAGCTCTTTCTGTCGGATCTTCCTTTTCTTTGCGGAGAGGATTTTCTGTTGAAGTGCCTGGAGTGAAATGAGTTGTAGATTCGGCAGGGGGCTCCGCCGTCTGACTACATGGCCGGAAGCGTGACGCCGAGGGCCTGGAGGATTTCCTGCTGGCGAGCGTCGGGCTGCGGCAGCTTGGTCACCATCGTTTTTTCATCGACCGGATAATGCAGCAGACACAGCCGCGTCAAGGCCAGCAAAGCGTCGGGCAGCGTGATGGCGTCGGCTCGGGTCTCCGTGGTGCCCAAGGCGGCCCGCAACCGCCGCTCCGTCTCGCGAGCGACTTTCAGTGCCAGCAGGCAGCAGAAGACGTGTCCGCGTGTCCGGCTCTCTTTCCGCACCCAGACCGGCCGCACTTCCAGCAAGCCCGTCTTCAGGGTGCGGAAATCACGCTCCACTTTCCCGAGCGAGAGGTAACTGTCATGCACCTGCTGGGAGCTCAGATCGTCCCGGGCCACGTCGGTCACGACCACGTAGCAGCCCGCCAACTCCAGCGCGCGGGTGATCGCCTCCTCCCTCCGCTCCAGCTTCAACTGCGTGCCGTCCAGCTTGATCTCTACCAGACCGCTCAGCTTGTACCGCTCGACCCAGGCCGCCATCGCCCGCTGCCCCGCTTCCGGCTGGCAGCGAGGATGCGTCCGCACCTGCTCGTTGCGCGCCTCGATCCTAGCCTCCAGCTTCTCGAGCTTGTCTTCCAGCCGACCCTGCTCGCGCCGCGCCTCC
>Ga0207433_10002538_pt1 | contig 37028 bp, 28 predicted proteins | sample YelNatPaOPGAMG01_FD_187559 | JGI IMG/M metagenome (GOLD analysis project Ga0207433, IMG submission 187559) | Hot spring thermophilic microbial communities from Obsidian Pool, Yellowstone National Park, USA - OP-RAMG-01 (SPAdes) (version 3) | ecosystem: Environmental > Aquatic > Thermal springs...
CACCTAATAGGTGCATTAATGCAATAGCACATCCACATATCATATTATACATTAAAATCGCGGTAAATCAAGGATCTTCGCGCTATTCTTACTACAAAAATCTTCCATTTTCGTGCATTTTTCAGGTGAAGTCTCTACTCCTTGCGAAGGAATGACATTGCAACACTGCTTCTTTGGGTTTGCATTGTTTTAATAGCAAAAGGGGAATTTAGTAATAGTTCAGTTTTTTATAAATTTTTTTAAGTTTTTCGGAGGAGCAGACCTTGGTCTGCGTTATTTGGTGCGAAATAAGTTTCGCTACTCCATCTTTTGGGAAAAACTTGCCTCTTACCCCTCACCTTAATCCTCTCTCTGTTAAAACGGGGAGAGGGCAGGGGTGAGGGGGAATTTTATCTGTTTTTAATCTGCCCTTATCCGTTTGAATCCAAGTAAAAGTTTAGTTTTTTCTAAAAATCACCTTTTCCATTAACCACTACCGCACTATATTGTGCCTCGGCAAGGATATAATTAGGAAATCAGAGAATCAGATTATCAGGCAGAGAATATCAGGGTATCAGAATATTAGTTATAAAACCCGATATTCTGTTCTTCTGATATCCTTCTTTTTGATTTTCTGATAATCTGATATTCGCTTCTATACCTAATTAGTAATTTAATCGTAAGGGAATGAAGTTTACCCACACTTTTGGGAAAAACTTACCTCTTACGGCGTCAGAACAGGGGGCAGGTTGACATAATTCAGAACCTGGTCCAGCACAAGATTCAAGGTGCAAGAAAGTCATTTTTCCAGTAAATTCAAGCAAAGAAAAGTCAAAAATTAAATTTACCCCACCTCTATTCTCCTCCATCAAAGGGGAAAAGTGGGGAATAGGTCAGGTCTGAAAAGTGTTGACTTTTGAAAAATTTTTTTCAGTAATTTTTATTTTCTTTTATCTCTTTTAAATAACGATAAACCTGTCGCTCGGAAAGTTTTAATTCCTCACAGGTCTTTTTGATGTCCCGACCGTTGATTAGGAAGTATTCGTAGATTAATTTTGCCTTATACTGCCGAACCTTTTCTTCTATAGAGGTTGGTTCAATTGATTTCAATTTTAAATCCTCAACATCAATATATTCTTTATTACAGAGCAGGAATGCCTGCTCCAGAATCTTTTCAAGTTCCCGCACATTGCCCGGAAAATCATATTCCATTAACACCCTCTTTGCCTGTTCGGTCAATCCTCCAACAAAGCCCTTGTGCTTATCCTTGATTTTCAAAAATAGACGGTCAATCAAAGAAGGTATCTCCTCTTTCCTTTCCCGCAAAGGCGGAATTTTAATTACCGGAGAGCATATCCGATAATATAAATCCTCACGGAATTTACCTTCTTTTACCAGTGCCCCCAGGTCCCGATTTGTCGCAAAGATAAACCGCACATCAACAACCCGTGCCTCATTACTGCCCAATGGAATCACCTTTTTATCCTCAAGCACCCTTAGAAGTTTTACCTGAATCTCTGAAGATAGTTCACCAACCTCATCCAAAAAGAGTGTGCCTTTATCTGCATATTCAATCCTGCCGATTTTGTCATTATGGGCACCGGTAAATGCTCCCTTTTTATGGCCGAAAAGTTCTGACTCAAATAATGTTTCCGGCATTGCAGCACAATTCACAACTACAAATTTCTCACCCGCCCTCAGACTTATATTATGGATTGCTGAGGCAAGAAGTTCTTTGCCTGTGCCACTCTCACCAATAATCAATAAGTTTACATCCTGATGTGCAAGACGCCGGGCTTGTGTTTTTATTCCTTCTAATCCCACAATGTCATCAAGGGTATAGGGTGCACCAATATATTTAATTGTGGTCTCTTCAGGCAAGTTTTTTGAAATTGGTTCAAAGATAAAAAGAAATCCATCGTTATATTCCCCGCGCACAACCAGAAAACTCTTTTCCAGGCGCTCGGAATCAATGATTTCATTAAGTAATTCACCATCCATTAAAATCCTCTGGTCAAAATTTTCAAGAATGTTTCTATCTCTATCAATTTTCAGTAAATCTTTTGCCTTGTTCGTTAACCATTTAACCACTCCGTCCCGGTAAGTAGCCACTCCGGTAATATTTATAGAATTGACGACTGAGATTAAAAAATCACCTTCCCTTAAATTTTTATACTCTTCCTCTATTAACTTTGCCAGCACCTTTATCAAGGTAAAAGTATGGGGATGTCCTTTTTTCTCGGGATGGACAATGGTGATTGTTCCTAATAATTCACCATTTAATAATATCGGTGCACAGAAACAGGCACCGGACTGGAAAATTTTTAAATAATATTCTTTCCCTACCACATATACAGGTTTTTTATACCGTATTGCAAGGGCAACCGCATTCGTTCCTGCATCCTCTTCACGGAGTGAACTACCCTCACCAAGACCAATTTTTGTTTTCTGCCTTAATATGAATTCTGGTCCGTGTGCTTTTAATATATAACCTTCTTTATCAGTTAATACAAGAATTGAACCGCAAGGCTTGAATGTCTCACCGCACATTTGCATATATGGAAGCGCCGATCTAATAAGGATGTCATTCAATCTTTCTCTTCTTTTGAATTCAGAGTGGAATAAAAAATTGGTAATTCTTGGTTTATTCGGGTCAAGTCCCAATCTCTGGCACCTTATCTTTGATTCAGTTATCCATTTTTTCCTTTCATTCATTTCGCCCATTTAAAACTCCGTTTAGAAAAAATCTAAACTAAAAAGGCACATTAAAAGTTCTTTGTCTCTAAATCCCCGGCGGAAAGAAACAAGCCCGCCCCTACAATTCCTGAACATTCACCCCTGAAACTCCGCCCCTCACCTTTATCCTCTCCCCATTAAAACGGGGAGAAGGCAGAGGTGAGGGGAAACTTTTATCTGTGTTAATCTGCCTCTATCCGTTTGAATTCCAGGTATTGGATTGAAAATCCAAGACCTTACAGTTCTTTTAAAAAAATAGGTATAAGGCGCCTCGGATATCTTCTACTGACAAATATATTCGGGGACCTTATACCCAGGGTAATTATATTCAAAACGGAAACTCTGTCAATATGTTGAATTCGCTTGCCCTGCCCCGGTTTTATAGGGGGATTTTAATGTCTAACCTGAATTTTTCATCCTAAATGTCATTGCTATGTTGACGCCCAAAGGTGTGGATATGGTAATATCAGACTCCAAATCCCGTTGGTGCTTAACCCGAATTATTCATACTATTTTTGATAAATTTCGCTCAAACGCAGTCCGGAAGCGGGCTTGCGCCTTTGTGAGTAGCGATTAGCAAGTAGAGTTAATTCTTTTTTTGCTATTTGTTACTCTACTTTTTCTACTAAAAAGAAGAAAAGGGTGAGAGGACACTCTGTCTTTTGTCATTGCGAGTTCTTTTCTTCCTTGTCATTGCGAGTCCTCGCCCATTATCAATGGGCGGGACGAAGCAATCTCATCTGTTATCGGTCATTTCAGAGATTACTTCGTCGTTTGGTTTCTTACAAGAATAGATGGGATTGCTTCGCCCGCCTTTGGCGGGCTCGCAATGACAGAAGGAGTAAGGCGGGCTCAATGACAGAGAAGTAAGGGGGGCTCAATGACTGTTAGTATGAATAATCCGGGTTAATTCTTAGCAATAACAATAGATAATTCAAAATTGAATATGTCAATATGGAAAACAGAGGAACTTGACTTTGCCTGCCTTTTAGATAAACTTAAGAGGAACCTGGAGGTTATCTTGAAGTATTGGAATTTCAATGATTCCAATACTTTGGATTCAAACGGATAAAAACGGATTAAAACAGAACGAATTCCCCCTCACCCCTGCCCTCTCCCCGTTTTAACGGGGAGAGGATAAAGGTGAGGGGCAGAAAAGAAACTTAAGAGGAACCTGGAGGTTATCTTGAAAAGAATTATTTTTTTGGCAATTATAACCATATTTATTTTCGGCTGTCCGCGCAAAGAGGAATTATATTTTACCCATCTCTATGGCTGGATTAAGTATGATACAACCGGAATAAACGGGATTAAACTTGTGGTCCGGGACATAAATCCAGAGAATACCAACTATTACCGATTCAGGCCCGATACTACAGGTTATTCAAGTGACTCCCAGCCCGGCTTTTTTGAAATGGATAGTGTGTGTTATGCAACGAGCAGTTATCAGGGCAGTCAGATTGTCGCAGTGCTTGTTGATAGCACCGATAATCCGGGCTGGCCCAGGCAGTATTGGTGGTTAAATCTGTATGGAGGGGTTGATACGGTTGAATTACATCTTACAAAATAATCATTGATGTCAGAAGAGAAAAATAAAATCGGTATCGGTTCATTCCTCACCCGTAATATCTTCATACTCGGTCTGGTCAGTCTCTTCACCGACCTTTCCACCGAGATGTCCTATGCAATAATTCCCATCTTCTTAAAGGAAGTCCTTAAGGCACAGCCGGTCTTCATTGGCCTGGTTGAGGCGATTGCGGAATCCACAGCGAGTATCTTAAAAACATTTTCTGGTTATATCTCAGACCGTCTTAAAAAAAGAAAATTTTTTATCTTTATTGGTTATACACTTTCCGCAATTGTAAAACCTCTGCTCGCCCTTGCCACCCAGGGATGGCATATCCTCATTGTGAGATTTGCCGACCGATTTGGTAAAGGCATAAGAACTGCACCAAGGGACGCCTTAATTGCGGAATCCACAACTGAAAGATATTTTGGAAGAACCTACGGTTTTCATCGGGCAATGGATACAATGGGTGCGATATTGGGACCACTTTCGGCATTTTTGATTCTCTCTTTTTCCCAGCAAAATTATAGACTCCTCTTTGCCCTTGCCTTTATCCCCGGCTTAATCGCCGTCTTTTTTATTATCTTTGGAGTAAAGGACATCATCCCCGGGTCAAAGAGTGCCTTAAAATTTTCTCTCAAGGAAATCAATCCAAACTTGAAAACCTTTTTCTTTATAATGTTTATATTCACCCTTGGCAACTCTTCAGACGCCTTTTTGCTTTTAAGGGCAAAGGAACTGGGACTGGGTGTCTCATTGATCCCGATTCTCTGGCTGGTCTTCAATGTCTCATATTTTTTGTGTTCCTATCCAGCCGGTATTATTTCCGACCGAATTGGAAGAAAGAAGACAATCGTCTTCAGTTTTTTTGTCTATTCCCTTACCTACACCGCCCTGGGATTCAATAAAAGTATTGTCTTACTATGGCCAATCTTTTCCCTCTATGGTCTTTATTATGGATTCGGTGAGGGGAATTTAAGGGCATTGGTTGCGGATTTGACATCGGTTGAGCACCGGGGAACAATTTTTGGAATATATCATACAATAATTGGACTTACCCTTTTACCGGCCAATCTTTTGATGGGTTTTTTGTGGCAAAGATTTGGATTTAATCTTGCCCTATTCTTCGGTGCAGGTTTATCATTTATTGCTGGAATATTGTTGACCATATTCGTTTCTCCAAAAAAAACTGATTGTTGACTTTTACCCCAGTTTATCTATAATTGTGTATGAAGATATTGGTTACCAGTGCCTTGCCCTATGCCAATGGTGATATTCATCTCGGGCACCTGGCAGGTGCCTATCTACCGGCGGATATTTATGTCCGGTATCAAAGATTGAAAGGAAGGGATGTGATACATATCTGCGGGACCGATGAGCATGGTGTGCCCATCACTGTGATGGCCGACCAGCAGAAAAAGTCACCCAAGGATATTGTAGACTTTTACCACCAGTCAATAAAAAGGTCCTTTGAGGAATTTGGTATCATCTTTGACAATTTTTCAAGGACCACCCTGCCATTACATTATAAACTTGCCCAGGATTTCTTTTTAAAGATTTATAGCCAGGGATTCATCTACCCAAAAGAGATAGAGCAGTTTTACTGTCCCAGATGTAACCGTTTCCTGCCCGACCGCTACATTGTTGGCAGATGTCCAAGGTGTGGTATTGATGGCGCAAAAGGCGACCAGTGTGAAAATTGTGGAAGATGGCTTGAGCCATTCCAGCTCATCCAGCCCCGTTGCTTAATCTGCGGTGCCGAGCCCCAGAAACAGAAAACGACCCACTGGTATTTTAGACTTTCCCAATTTCAGGATAGACTTGCCAAATGGATTGAAGAGAAGAAAGACTGGAAGGAAACGGTTCTGACCGCGGTTCAGGGATGGCTCAAGGAAGGACTTGAGGACCGACCAATCACCAGGGATATGTCCTGGGGTGTGCCAGTTCCACTGGATGAGGCAAAAGGGAAGGTTTTGTATGTCTGGTTTGATGCGCCAATCGGTTATATCTCTTCCACTATGGAATGGGCGGAAAAGAAGGGTGAACCCGATTTGTGGAAGGAATACTGGTTGAATCCGGAAACCCAACTTATCCACTTCATTGGCAAGGATAATATAGTATTTCATGCCCTTATCTGGCCCGCAATGTTGATGGCTTATGGAGATTATATTCTACCCTCCCAAATTCCGGCAAATCAATTTCTGAATTTAGAGGGTGAAAAACTATCAACCTCAAGGAATTACGCAATATGGCTTCCCGAATATTTAAAAGATTTTCCGCCGGATTCCCTAAGATATGCCCTTTCCCGCAATCTCCCCGAGACCCGGGATTCGGATTTTGCCTGGCGCGACTTTCAGACCTGGCACAATAATGAACTTGCCGATATTCTCGGTAATTTTGTAAATCGGGTTCTTGCCTTTATCAATAAATACTATAACTCCAATGTGCCCACGGCTTCTTCATTTACTGAAAGGGAGAATAGAATTCTTGATTTACTCCACCAGGCGCCCCGGGTGATCGGAGAAAAGATAGAAAAATTTGAATTTAAAAGTGCCCTTCAGGAAGTGCTCAGGATTGCCCAGGAAGGAAACAGATATTTTGACTATGAGGAGCCCTGGATAACCCGCAAGACCAATCCCTTGATCTGTGAGCGGACAATGTATATATGTATGAAGATGATAACCTCCCTTGCGGTGCTTTCTGAACCATTTCTTCCCTTCACCAGCCGGAAGATAAAAGAGATGATAAATTTCAAAGAACAGAAATGGGATGAGATTGGAACTCCGATCGTCAGTCCGAATATAGGTAAAGTTGAAGTTCTATTTCAAAAGATTGATGACCATATCATCAACCTTCAGATTGCAAAACTGAAGCAAAAAGAGATTACCATTGAGGAATTTAATAAAATTGAATTACGAGCCGCAAAGGTTTTATCAGCCCAGATGGTCCCGGGGTCTGACCAACTTCTGCACATAGAAGTGGAAATTGGTAAGGAAAAGAAACAGATTGTTGCCAAAATTGGGAAGCACTACCGGCCTGAAGAACTGGTGGGCAGAACCATCATCGTTGTGAATAATCTAAAACCTGTAGTATTAAAAGGCGTATTATCACAGGGTATGCTTCTTGCGGCACAGGATAAGGATAGCCTTGTCCTTTTAACCACTGATAAACCAATCGCATCCGGTGCAAAGGTCACATAGAAGTCAAATAAATCTCACCCGAATATCTTGTTTCAGCACTATAAAAAGTAAGTTTTCTCTAAAAATATATCCTCTCCCTGTTTTAATACCTTTCTCTATAATGTTTCTTTATGATTGACACCCATTGCCATCTCATTGACCCACAATTTCAAAATGATATTGATTCAGTAATCAAGCGGGCAAAGGAATCTGGTGTCGGGATAATAATAAATATAGGCTACGACCTAAAGACCAGCCAGATGGCAATAGAGATGAATAAAAAATATACCTGGCTTCTACCTGCCGTCGGAATCCATCCCAATGAAACTGCACTCCAGTCATTAGAAAAATTTTTTGAACTTGAGAAACTCCTGGAGGAAACCAGTGTTGTTGCAATTGGGGAGACCGGACTTGATTACTACCGGGATTTTTCACCAAAAGATGCCCAGCAGAAATTGTTCCGGTCTCATATTGCAATTGCCCGACGGTATCAACTTCCTTTAATCATCCATACCAGAAATTCCATTGATGATGCAATAAGAATTTTAAAAGAGGAAGGCTATTTTCAGGGTGTTTTCCATTGCTACAGTGGAACAATTGAGCAGGCAAAGAAGATAATTGAGATCGGTTTTTATCTCGGGTTTGGTGGTGTCCTGACATTTTCTAAGAAGGTTCGTGAGGTCTTCAGACATCTCCCCTTGAAGCACATTGTCTTTGAAACCGATGCCCCATTTTTGGCACCCGCGGGACATCGGGGTAGGAGGAACGAACCGTCATACATCTTTGAAACACTTCAGGTCGCGGCCGGAATCTTGGGAATGCGGGTCAATGAACTTGAGGAGATTGCGGACAGAAATGCCAAAAGACTTTTTAGAATTAAATAATGGGTAGAAAACTTGGCCAGCACTTTTTGATTGACCCATATCTTGCCAAAAGAATTGTTGATTTTGCGCAGGTGGAAAGGGAAAGGGTTCTGGAAATTGGCCCCGGTAAGGGAATGTTGACCCGTATCCTATCAAGTAAGGCTGAGATTGTCTATGCAGTTGAGATTGATAAAAAACTTGCGGATGCCTTAAGACAAAAGGCAATGCCCAATGTTTTAATCATCAATCAGGATTTTTTAAAGACCGCCCTTTCCGATTTTCCTGATTGCATCATTGTTGGGAATATTCCTTATTGTATCACAACCCAGATCCTTGAGAAACTCGTTAAGGAAAGAAAATTCTTCAAGAAGGCAGTCTTCACTCTGCAGAAGGAGTATGCAGAGAGGCTCCTGGCAATACCCGGTTCTCCCTTTTATGGCTCAATTACCCTTTATATGAATTATTATTTTGTTATCAAAAAGGGATTCTCCATTCCGGCCCGTGCCTTTTTTCCCTCCCCCCGAGTGAGTTCAATGGTCATTTCCCTGCATAATAAGGAATTACCTTTTTTAATTCAAGAAGAAAATTTTTTCAAATTTATCAATGGGCTCTTCAGATACCGACGCAAGTTTTTAAAAAATGCCCTTCGGTTTTATCTCAATTTTACACCCGGTGGTCTTGATAATATTTTGGGCAATAAAAGGCCGGGCGAATTAAACTTTGAAGACTTCAAATATCTTTACGACCTGATTTATAATAAAGAAACAAAGAATATTTTGCCCAAATAAATTGAATCTGTTGAAGAACAAAATGAGGGTTATTATCAAAGAGGTGACTGAATTAAGGACCTCGATCATTGAAATCTTTGAAGATTTTGGACTTAAAGAATTGAAAGGTAAAAATGTATTTATCAAACCCAATATGTTAAGAATCGCCCAGCCCGATGATTGTATCATCACAGACCCGGCCCTGGTTAGAGAAACCACATCCTACCTTCTTGACTGTGGTGCCAACTTAATTGTTGGTGACAACCCAATTCCCCAGTTGGTTGATGAAGTTGAAGTAGCAAAGAGGTGCGGTTTTTTTGAGGCAAGTAAGGGAAGATTTAAAAACATTGGTCGGTATATAAAGAGAATAAAAATAAATCATAAAAATTTAAAAGAAGTTTATGTTTCCAAAGAAATCCTGGAATGTGAAATTTTGCTCTCATTGCCCAAATTTAAGACCCATGAGTTGACCGGATTGAGCATTGCCATAAAGAACCAATTCGGAATGGTCCCGGGTGGGCTGAAACCAAAACTCCATTATGAATGTTTCAAACCTGATGACTTCTATAACCTACTGATTGAGATATATAAAATCCGACCACCGGACTTAATAATTGTTGACTGCCTTCGGGTTCGGGATGCAAAGGGCAAACTTTACAGACCAAACAGAATCATTGCCGGTGATAATGGATTTGCCATAGACTGTGTCTGTTCCCTGATTGCGGGAATAGCGCCGGAGGCAAATCCCCTACTTCAGATTGCCTTAAAGAGGAATTTGTTTGACCCGAAAAAGATAGAGGTCATAGGAAAACTTGAAATAATAAAAGGGTTTGCAACCCCGATTTCTTTTCCCTTTCGGAAATTTTTTATCGGTCTTGGCAACTTTCTTTTTTCAAGACTTCAGAATTGGCGATGTCCGGTGATTGATGTTTCAAATTGTAATAATTGTCGGTCCTGTGAAAATGTCTGTCCCAAAAGGGCAATACGGAACAAAGAAATAGACTACAAAAAGTGTATCAAATGTTATTGCTGTATTGAAGTCTGCCCGAATAATGCAATCAATTTGAAATTCCGTATGCCGTCATCTTGACATTTATATTTTATTGATTAGGATAAAGAGGTGAGACTCATTGATATCGCCCGAATTGTTGACGGTATTTTATATGGGAAAGATGATTTTTTGATAAAGGAGATTCTTCCGCCTGAAGATGCCGACACCGATGACCTCACATTTATATTTAAAGAGGGCACCAAGACAAGGGCTAAGGCGGTGATCGCCGAAAGAAGAATCAGAGGGAAATACTGCATTGTCGTTAGAAACTGCCGGAAGGCGATGTATAAACTTTTACAAGGATTTGCCCGAAGAGTGAAAAGAAAGGAGGTATCGGAATTTGCCCTGATTGACAAAGATGTTATCCTGCCTGAGTTCTGTGTCATTGAACCTTATACAATTATAAAAAGTGGCACAAGATTGGGAAATGGGACATTCATTGGGGCTGGAGTTTACATTGAGGGGGATGTGGAAATCGGCGAAAATTGTTTTATCCACCCCGGGGTTATTATCTATAAGAAGACAAAAATTGGCAATTTTGCTGAAATCAATTCTCATTCGGTAATCGGAAAGGAGGGATTCGGTTATGTGAAAATTAAGGGTTATAAAAGGATAAGACATATTGGTGGTGTAGTCATCGGCGATTTCGTGGAAATCGGAAGTAATGTGACAATTGACCGGGGGACAATCGGTAATACAATAATTGATTCAGGAACAAAGATTGACAATCTGGTTCATATTGCCCACAATGTCCGGATTGGCAAAAACTGCCTTATTATGGGTCAGGTGGGAATTGCCGGCTCAACAAAAATTGGGGATAATACAATCCTCTGCGGTCAGGTTGGCGTGAGTGACCATTTAAAGATTGGTGATAATGTGATTGTTTATGCAAAGAGCGGGGTATTTAAGAATTTGAATTCTCGTGTGGAGTATTCGGGCATTCCGGCGCGCCCGCACAAACTTTTCTTAAGGGCGCTTGCCCGACTGTATCGCAAAATAGATGAAACTGAGGGATTGGATAATATTTAAGGGTTTGTGCCTCGGGGGGGGAAATTCTGAGGTAAGAATAAGTGGGAATAAGAATCTTTTAATTTACATATACCATAACTCATCTCACCCGAAACAGATTCCCTTAAACATTGATAACCTGATAGTCAATAACCATCTTGTCTGTCTCAAAGAACTGAAAATTGTTGAACACCTCTTTTCGGCTCTTTATGGATTAAATCTTTTTAATGTTCGGATTGAGGTAACAGGAGAAGAAATACCATTCTTTGATGGCTCAAGCAAATTGTTTACTGAACACCTCCTTTCTCTTGAAGAGAGTAAGCGGGCGCCGATCCGGGTAAAAGAGATATTTTTAAAAGAAAAAAATTCTTTTATCCATTACCGGCCCTGGTCAAAATCAGAACTTCTAATTGATATGGAACTTTCCCATCCTTATATAAAAAGAGAGCGGTTGTCAATCATAATAAATCGCGAGAATTATATAAACGAAATTGCTTCTGCCCGCACCTTTGTCTTTACTACAGAAGAGGACCCGAGACTGAAGAATTTACCACCTTATGGCATTGGTATTACAAAAAATCATACTTTTAGTTCGGAAGCACTAAGATTTCCTGACGAACCGGTCCGACACAAAATCCTTGACCTCCTGGGCGACCTCTATGTGCTACAAAGACCTCTTTGTGGGATAATTCGTGCTTTTAATACCTCCCATAGAATTAATCTAAAATTTGCCCGAACCATTTTGCAGGATAAGATTGCCACAAAACGGCCCTTTCCGGCTTACTCAAAACCACAATCAGCAGGAAGCCGGGTTAGGGAGATACCCTGTGAAGACCTTGAAGAATTTTCCGGGCGGGGGTAAAATCGGGATTGATATCCAGGGTCTTCTTTAACCAGTAAATTGCCTCTTCTTCTTTTTCTTCCTTTAGCGAAACAAGAGATAGGTTATATCCTGCCTCGTAAAATCCGGGGGCAATTTCAAGTGCCTTCAGAAATTCCGCGCGCGCCTTTCTAAAGTCGCCAATCGTTCTTAAGACCACCCCAAAGTTATTGTGGACAACCGGGTCGTCTTTATTTAACTTTAGCGCTTTGGTGTATAATTCAACTGCCCTTTTATAATCTCCTGATAAATAATGTGCCATCCCTTCCTGGGCATAAGGATAATAGTCATTCGGAGAAATCTCCTGAACCTTTTTATATATCCTTATCGCCTTTGGATATTCCCCTCTTTGATTATAGACATCACCAAGGAGGTTATAACACTCTTTAGCATCAGCACCAAGGAGGTAGGCACTATCAATGCATGCCATTGCCCTTATAGGTTCATTCACCAAAATCAATTGCCTTGCCTTTTGGAGATATAATTCGTCAAGAAGGAGACCATTTTTAATCCCCTGATCAAGATTTTCCAGCCCCTCTTTTAATCTTCCGGTTTGATTAAGTCCGGCAAGTTTTGCAATTGTGATATCCCGGTTTATCTCACTTATTTTATCAAGATAGTATAGCCCTTTCCGGCCGTCACCGGTATTCACCAGCGCCGCACCAAGGAGAAAGTTTGTAATATTATTCTTCGCTGCGTCTTTTAAGATTGTTGAGACTTTCTGGTAGTCCCCTTTTCTAAAAAGGTCAATGGCATTTAGAAGATTCAGATGCTCGGATATTGGCCTTCTTTGGGGAATAAAAATTGCCATTAAAATGACGGCCAGCAAACATAAAATGGTGATATACAAACTTTTGTTAAATTCAATGACGACCCCGATAATGAAAACCAGAAGCATTAGTATAAAAGGCGTAAGGGATATTGTATTATAGAAGAAAAAGACCGATGTGCCAAGATATAAACTGCTGAGGGCAACGAATCCCGAGAATATAGCCTTTAAAAATGAATTTTTAACAATCTTCTTTGTGTAAATTGTTAAGGCAAGAAAGACAGAGAATATAAAGACCTCATAGCGCACTGAAATGGCAAGAATGAATCCCAAAAGGATGAGGAAAAAATTTTTCTCTCTGGTTCCCCATAAGATTGCAATATTTAAGAAAATCAGGGCAATTATTGAGGAGAATAGAAAGGGCGGAAGATTGAAGGGTAAATTCAATTTTATACAGTATAAAATACCCGAAACAGTAAAAATGGACTGAAAGATAATCTCCCTTATATTTACTGTGGGCACAAAAAAGACCCGCCTATTTTTAAACAAAACAATGAATGTTAGATAAAGAGCGAAGACCTGAATGAAAATCTGATGGTGAGAAAATAAGAGCCAGTTCTTTTGCATAAAAGGGATTAAAAGCAATCCCAATCCCCCAAACCCGGCGATTACAAAATGGGTGATGAGAAATCCCAAGACCGCACGGACGAGTCCCCGATTATTGAGAAGAAGATAACCGAAGACCAGAAGGTCACCGAGATAGACTTCAATTCGCTGTCCCCAGGAAACCTCTTTTATCCCTTTTATCCAGGGGATAACCGCACCGAGTAATCCTTTTGTATATGATTCAAACTCGAAAAAGTAGGAAAGATGATAGGCCCTACCCATAACAAAATGGTCAAATAGAGGTGGGATTAGAATTATGCTGAAACCTATAACAAGGATATTTGTTACCTTTTCCCCTCTGAGCCAGGATAATATATAATTGAGGGTGTAAAAAATTGAGATATAAAAGAGGGGGAAGTGCAGAAAGAAGGCAAGGAATGAATCTATTGGAATTTTGACAAAACCGATATAGCCCGGAAATTCAAATTGAGATTCCAGGAGGTTCCTCAAAAAAATGATAAAAATGAGAATGATGGAATTTTCTAAGGGGGAAAGTTTTAAATTTTCTATCTTCTTAATGAAAGATACCGGCTTCATATAAAAAAAGGGGGCACGATTGTGCCCCCCATACTCTCGTTTACCGTATGATGAGGAATTTTGTAGTTTCAAGAAGACCCTCAGTTTCAAGCCGGACAAAATAGACACCATTGGACAATCCATAAGCATTAAACGCCTTTTCATAGGTCCCTGGTTTGAGCATTTTACTGAATTCCTGATGGACAATTCTACCTGCTGGGTCATAGACCTTTATTGCGACCGGGCTTGATTTATAGATATTGTAGACAATTTTGAAGTTATCTTTCCCGATTGTCGGAATAACATTCAGGGATTTTGGCAGATTGACTGTCTCAAATCTACCCTCTTCAATCCCGGTGAAACTTACATCGCCAGTGATGGTCACGGCAAATGGCTGTGGCCCCTGTGGAATATTTGTCCCTAAAACCCTGACCGTCCAGGTTCCGGTGGTTGGTGTCTGTATCCAGACGATTTCTTCGACATTTCTGTTATCCGCACTTCCACCAGGCTGGGACCAGCCACCCGAGAAGTTATTCCCCCGATATATATTCCCTGAGGGGTCTTCAACCTCCAGGTCAAGGTTATTTACAAGGACCGGATTTGCCCCCTGTGCTCCAGGATAATCAGTCCAGCAAAGGACAACCTTTAAAGACTGGGATGCACCCTGGACAGTAAACTCCCTTGACCAGACACCACCAGTGCCAATTCCTGTCGTATTATCTTCAATCAGTAGTTTCCTTGCCTCACCGGTGAAGTATAAGGCATTATTCAAATTTACCCGACCATAGCCCTGTTCATTGCCCGGGAAGGTAAGTGAACCCATCTTATCCGCAGAATTGATAAGGGTTGACTTCATCAATGCGGCAGAAGGAGTAATACTCGGTCCTGAGCCCTGATAGCCATCAGGATAGAATCCAAGCCGATAATACTGACGGATAAGGAGAACGGCACCAGCAGTTGCGGGAGTAGCCATAGAAGTTCCACAGAAACCGGATTGGACAGTCTGACAGGACTGGGATGTCTGGTTGTCCGCTGAGGAGATTCCTTCACCTGCCATACAGGCATTCAGGGTTGCTGTAGGACCTGCACCTGGTGCGCAGACAGTCGGTTTCACCCGATTATCATAGGTTGGTCCCCGGGATGAAAAATCCGCAACCAGATCCTGTCCTGGTGCCTGTCCTGAAGCACCGACTGAAACACAATTCTTTGCAGTTGCCGGTGTTCCCACACCACCGGAACTCGGTCCACCATTACCCGGACCATTATTCCCGTTGGCAAATAGAATGAGCATATCCTTATGATTCCACATTGCCTGGTCAACCTGCTGTGCCATTGCATCATAGGTATTATCGGTGGCACCCCAGGAGTTGGTATGTGCCCTTGCCCCATCATTATATGCGGCATTGAAGTCGGTGGTCAAATCACTGGGTGGATAGACCGCGCCCAGATTACAGGCGGTCCAGGATGTATCCTGAATATCACCGAAACTGATCACCGCTTTATATGCCATACCATTATAGGCCGTGATTGTATTCGTATAATCATCACCCTGAATCGTTCCGACCACATGTGTCCCGTGCCCTGGTTCACAATAATCATAAAATCCAGCCGGTGTAGTATATTCACGATATGCCCTTACCTTGCGATGATTTGGGCCAGGTGGATTACCACTCGGGTCCCGATGCATACAGTGTCCTATGTCAATCCCCGAGTCCATACAACCAATCATCTCACCTTCCCCATGTAAACCATGTGCCCAGATTGTAGTATCATTCTGGACATTTGTCTGAATGACCCATCTGGTAATATTATTCATAAGAAAGAATTCTAACTTTTCTTCAATCCAGAATATGCCATTGACCCGGGCAAGGCTGTTGAGTGATTCCTTATCCATTCTCAACTCAATGATTCTTTCGTTTGCCTCAATTATCTGGGCACCAACATTTTGAATATCCTGGAGAAGTCTTTCAAGGTTTACATCAGGAAATGGTGTAACCAGGAGTCTTAACTTTGGGTCATTCTGTCGGGCGGGTGTCTTGAATGTATGGGTACCGATGTATGGGGACAATTTGTATGCGGGATGGTAATAGCCAATCCAGGTTACCTGGGGCAAACTTTTTATCTCATCAATCCTGGCGCTGGGCAGTTTTACAACAAAGGCATTTTCCGGAATGTAGTAATAGAACTCGGCACCGTATTCCCTCAACCCCTGTTTATAAACATCAAGAACCGGACCCCGGAACTGAACGATATAGTAATCATATTCAGCAGGTATTCCTCTGAGTGCGTTTGGTATTTCAGGTTCACCATTTTGAGGTTCAAACCGGTAGTGGATCATTGAGATGGGCGCAGCGAAAAGCCCCCCTGTAAGAACAAAAGCGATAAGCAAGTATTTCATATAACCCCCTTTTTGTTCATCGTAATTATATAGCCTTTTCATAAAAAATCAAGTTTTATGAACTTATTTTGCCAGTTCAATTGCCCGTGTCTCTCTTATCACGGTAACCTTTATCTGCCCTGGATACTGGAGTTCTTTTTCAATGCGTCGGGCAATATTATGGGCAAGATTTGAAACCTCTGCATCAGAAACCTTATCCGGCTGAACCATCACCCGCACTTCCCTGCCGGCCTGCACTGCATAAACCCTTTCCACTCCATCAAAGGATGATACAAGTTCCTCAATTGCCTTGAGTCTTTTTAAATACGCCTCAATTGTCTCCCTTCTTGCCCCGGGTCTTGAACCAGAAATAGAATCGGCAATCTCCACGATAAATGCATAGGGGGTAGTTGGTTTTATCTCCTCATGATGGGCAGCAATTGCATTGGTGATGACTTCATTCTCTCCAAATTTGGCGGCAATTTCGGCACCGCTTGCCGCATGGGGACCTTCCGCATTCATATCGGCAACCTTCCCTATATCGTGGAGCAGACCCGCCCTTTTTGCTATCGCCGGGTCCAGTCCCAATTCCTGGGCGATGAGTGCACTGAGATAGGCAACTTCCCTTGAATGCTGGAGCAAATTCTGACCGTAACTGGTCCGGAATTTCATCTTGCCCAATAATTTTATAATCTCCGGAGAAAGACCAATCAGCCCGAGTTCCAGTACCAATTCTTCACCGGTGTTTTTTATTATATTTTCAATCTCATTCTGGGCACTTTTTACAACCTCTTCAATACGCGCGGGATGAATCCTGCCATCCGAAACCAGTTTTTCCATAGCCAGCCTTGCGATTTCCCGGCGAATCGGGTCAAAGCAGGATAGAGAAACCGTCTCTGGTGTATCATCAATTATCACCTCAACACCGGTTAAATTCTCAAATGCCCTGATATTCCTTCCTTCCCTTCCGATAATCCTTCCCTTCATCTCTTCGGATGGGATGGCGACTACTGAAACTGTCGTTTCTGTAGTATGGCCGGTGGCACACCTCTGGATTGCCTGCAGGACAATCTCCCGGGCAGTTTCTTCAGCCTTTAATTGTGCCTCTTCTCTGATTTTATTTAAAAGTGCCGCAATTTCATGTTGGGCCTCAGCTTCCAGTTTTTTGAATAGGGCGCTTTTTGCCTCCTCTTTTGAGATATTGGCAATCTTCTGCAAGGCCTCGGTTTCTTCTTTTATCAACTGGTCCAATCTTTCTGATTTGGCAAGAATTATCCGTTCCCGGTTTTGAAGATTATGTTCCTTTGTCAGCAACTCCTTTTCTTTATCAATGATCAATCGCTCGTGCTTTTCTAATGCCATCTCTTTTTCTTGCAGACGTCTTTCTGCCTTTTCAAGTTCCCGGCGCCTTCCCATTGTCTCTTTTTCAAAATTTAACTTCTCCTGATACCAGTGTTCTTTGGCAGAAATTTCGGCCGATTTTAAATATGTTTCGGCCTCTTTTTTTGCCTCGGCAATTATTCTGTCGGCTTCTTTTCGGGCATTGATAATCTGATGTTTACTAAATCTAAAATAAAAATAAATTCCTATTACAAACGCCAGAAGAATGGCGGCTACAGCAATTATTGTAACTATCATATTACCTCCAAATTCTTAAAAGTTCCCCGCCTATGCCGTGTGGGAAAAAGTCTCTGAACCCAAAGTAAAGGTGGGCGCCTGTCAACTACAGAAAATTCTGCAGTTGAACTCAGCTCCCTAACGATGGGTGTTGGCTCAAGACTTAATGCCCATCACGAACATCGCAGGGAACCAATTTTAAGAAATTGCCTCATCAATCTTGAGACTTAAATAATCAATCCTCTGTTCAAGTTCGTTGAGCTTTTTATTGAGCTCTTCCTCCCTCTGCATATATTCATCAACCAAGTTCAAACAGGCAAGCACTGCAATTTTGGTTGTTGAGGGAAGCGGAAATTCCCGATAAATATCCCGCATCTTCTTATCAACAATTTCGGCAATTTTCTTAATTCTCTCTATATCTGTATCATCGGAAATGACCCGATAGTCATTCCCAAAGATGTTTACAATCATTTCGTTCTTCAAGCCAACCTCACATCTGATCTGGTTAAATGGTTAAATAATAACAACATCATAATCCCTGAACTATCAAGCATCGTTTCATATCGTTACACTGTCAATCTTCTCAATCAAGCCATCAACCTTTTTTTTTACATCCTGCTCTTTCTTTTTGAGTTGTTCATTCTCCTGCTCTAATTCTAGAATCCTCTGTTTTAGTTCATTGATTAAGGTAATCAACCTTTCAACCTTTTCTTCCAGTCGGGCAATGCCATTCACATTTTCTCCTTTTTCCTTAATTGGGCATTAAACTTTCCAGTAACCTCTTTGACAATCTTTTCTACAAAGACATCCACCTCCTGGTCAGTGAGGGTCCGGTCGGATGCCTTAAAATAGAGCCTAAAACCTAAATTCTTCTTACCCGGAGGTAGATTCTCACCTTTATAATAATCAAAGAGTGTAACCTTTTCCAAGATCGGGCCACCGGTCTTTCTAATCAGTTTCTTTATTCCTGACAATCCGGCCCCCTCATCAAAAAGGAATGACAAATCCCTGATATTGGCCGGGAACTTACCCGGCGGGATATAAAATGGCTCATGAATCAAATTGAGCACCTTACTCAAGAAGAGTTCAAAATAGAAAAATTCCGGTTTTACAATATCCTTATCAATCGTTCCCAAAAAACCAAGTTCTTCGTTAGAATAGAAAATCCTCAACGCCTGAGAAAAACCCGGCCTGGGACTGATTTCAAAATCAAAATCCATTAAACGCAATCCCTGAAAAATTCCCTCCACTGTTCCTTTCGCATCATAAAAGTCAATCCTTTTACCCCCTGAATCCCAGAAATCAGGATTTAATTCGCCCCCCATTATTACCCCAAGCCTCTTTTCTTCAAATGGTTCCCTCTTTAATAGGACATTACCAATCTCAAAAAGTTTAATTGAATGATTCCCTTTTGAGAGGTTAAACTCAAGGGTGTCCAAGAGCCCAAAGAAAAGGGTTGGTCTCAGGGCATCAAACCTTTCGTTTAAGGGATTCTTTATCCGCACAAAGTCCTGAAACCCGAATTCCAGTAAACGTCGGGAATGGACAAAAGAGAGGTTATAGACCTCGTTGAATCCCCTTCCCACAAGACAGTCTCTCAAAAATTTTATAATCTTTCCATTTTTATCAAATGGCTTATTATGTGCCCAGCGGTTTGGTGGGGTCTCAGGAATTTTTTCATAACCGTAAATTCTTGCCAATTCCTCATAGATATCGGCCTCAATCTGAAGGTCAGACCTGTGATGGGGGAGTTTTGCCCTCAGGATATTCTTTCCAGTAATCTGGATATTGCTCTTTTTAAGCCAATTTTTTACTGCCTCATCAGTCAAATTCAAAGAAAGGATGGTATTTAAATCTTTTAGAGAAAAGGTTATTGACCTTTCCTTTGCCTTAATTCCCTCACTTATAAATTCTCCCTCTTTAGCCTGGGCAAGATTTTTGAAATGTTCACCAGTGATTCTGGAAACCTCATCAACCATTGATAGGTCAGCACCCCTTTCAAATCTCAAGGATGCCTCGGTCTGAATGCCAAGACGGCGCCTGGTATGGGCAATGTAGCGGGGATTAAAATAGGCACTCTCCAGTAAGACCCGCCGGGTGGATTTGGAAATCTCTGCCCTTTTTGACCCAATAATTCCCGCAAGGGCAATCGGTCCATCTTTATCCGCAATCACGAGGTCGTTTTCTTCCAGTTTGAAATGTGTCCCATCAAGGGTTATAAAATCTTCACCCCTCTTTGCCCTTCTTATGATTATTGGCCCATTGAGAAGGTCCATATCAAAGGGATGCAATGGCTGTCCATATAGTAGCATATTCAAATTTGTAATATCAACAACATTATTTATCCCCTTCATTCCCATACAGAAGAGTCGCCATTTTATTGAAAATGGCGACTCTGTAATCTTTAAATCTTCAAATATCCTTGCGGTATATCTTGGACACCCGTCCCGCTCAATTAACTTAACAACCTCCTTATTGGTATGATTTATCTGTTTTGTCACCGTATGTGCAAAGAACTCTTTACCCAGACCTATGGCAAACTCCCTTGCCATACCAATTACAGAAAGGAGGTCAGGACGATTTGTAGGAATCTTCACTTCTATCACGAGGTCATCAAATAAATCACCAAATTTTTTACCTTCCCTACCCTTGTCAAGAACAATCACTCCGGTGGATTTTTCCACAAGACCAAGTTCTTCCTCGCTTATCAAAATTCCATTGGACTCTATGCCCCCAAAGTCTCTCTTTTCAATCAACCTTCCCTTAAAAGTCTCCCCGGCTGGAACAACAAGGACAAGGTCGTTGACCTTTAATCTCGTATCGGCACTCACAATCTGAAGTTCATCTTTCGTTTTAATCCTTAAGACGCATAAATCACTCCGCTTTGGATGGGGCAAAACCTCTCTGACCCGACCGACTACTGCACCCTGTGGACCAAGATAGGAATCCTGTTCAACCTCCATCCCCAAATTCAAAGCAATCTTCTTTAAATCATTCAGGTTAAGTTTTGTCTTCAATAATTCCTCAAGCCATTTAATAGAGACTAACATCTAACTCTCCATATTAAAACTGCTCCAAAAATCTTATATCATTGTTATAAAATACCCTTATATCATCAATCATATATTTAATCATCGCCACCCGCTCAATGCCCAGACCCAGGGCATAACCTGAATATTCCTTTGGCGAAATCTTCACATTTTTTAAGACCTGGGGATGGACCATACCACAACCAAGCATCTCAAGCCAGCCGGTATTGCCACAAACCTGACAGCCTTTGCCTTCACAGACCGAACAACTGATTGCCAGTTCTCCAGATGGCTCGGTGAATGGAAAGAAACTTGGTCTCAATTCATATTTTGTCTTTGGTCCAAAGATTGCCTTAACAAATTCACTCAGAAGCCATTTCAGTTCTCCAAACGAGACTCCCTTATCAACATATAATGCCTCTACCTGATGGAAGACCGGCGAATGGCTCGGGTCAAATGGGTCAAATCTGTAGCATCTACCAGGGCAGATAATTTTTATCGGTGGCTTCTGCCTTTCCATTACCCGAATCTGAACCGGGGAAGTATGGCTGCGAAGCATAAGTTCATCAGTGATATATAGACTTGAGAACATATCCCTTGCTGGATGGTCTTTGGGAATGTTTAAGGCCTCAAAGTTATACCAGTCGTATTCAATCTCGGGACCGGTTGCTACTGCAAAACCGAGATTTTCAAAGAAGTCAATAATCTCATCCTGAATCAGAGAAAGGGGATGCCGGTGCCCCACATAACCAATCCTACCAGGCAAAAGCGGGTCAATCCCGACTCTTTCCTCCTTCCTCTCTACCGCCCTCTTTTTCAATTCCTCAATGAGATTTCTTTTAATAAGGTTTATCTCATTGCCAAACCTCTTCCGGTCTTCAATGGGTAGTGCGGCAAGTTCCTTAAAGAGCATATTAAGAATTCCCTTCCGCCCAAGATATTTAATCCTCAATTCCTCCAATTTTTGACCGTCTGTTGCCCGGGATATTTCTATCTCAATTTCCGATTTTATTTTATTTAACTTCTGTTCCATATTCCAGGCACTTATTCAATTCTGTTTTTCCTCTTTGCAGATTTGAACCAGGGCATTGAATTCTTCTGGATGTTCATAGGCAAGTTCGGCAAGTGCCTTACGATTTAATTCAATATCATTCTTCTTTAAGATATTGATAAACTGGGAATATTTTAACCCCTGCTGACGAAGTGCCGCGTTTATCCTTGTGATCCACAATGCCCTGAAGACCCGCTTTTTTCTTTTCCTTTCCCGATAGGCACTCAACCATGCCTTCATTACTGCAAGTCGGGCGGTCTTATAAAGACGGTGTTTTGCACCCCAGTATCCTCTTGCCGACTTGAGCCACTTCTTACGACGCTTTCTCGTATATGGTGCATTCTTCGTTCTTGCCATCTTCTACTCCTTTTCCAATTATAACTAAATTATAAAATCTGTCAATATCTCTTTAAAATCCCTTTATCCTGCTCAAATCGGCTTTACTTAAACTTACCGGTTTTGACAGACGTCTCTTACGTTTTCTTGATTTGGAACTCAATAGATGCCTTAAGCCAGCCCTCCTCCTTGAGACCTTTCCACTTTTTCTAATCTTTATCCTTTTCTTCCAACCCCTTTTGGTCTTTAATTTAGCCATTGCCTGTTCTCCTTTTTGGGGGAATAAAACAAACCATAATTGTATGTTCTTCCTGTTTGGGGGGCGCCTCAAGAGTTGCAAGACCTTCAAGGTCTTGAATAAGTTTCTCTATCCTCTTCATACCAAAGTCTGCATGGAGTAATTCCCTTCCTCTCAGGCGAAGTTTGACCTTTACCCTATCCCCTTTATTCAGGAAGTCCTTTATCTTATCCAACTTTACCTGATAATCGTGCTCAGAAATCTTCATTGACATCCGCATCTCCCGAACAATTGTTTTGTGTTGATGTTTCTTTGACTCCCTTTCCTGACGTTTCTTTTCATAAAGATAACGTCCAAAGTTCATTAGCCGGCAGACCGGTGGGTCGGCATCCGGGGCAACCTCAACCAGGTCATAACCCCTTTCCCGGGCAATGCGCAGGGCAATTGCCAGGTCAAAGATACCCATATACTGTTTCTTCTCATCTATCAATTTTACTTTCGGAACATTTATCTCATTGTTGACCCTTGGTAAATTTTTAATCTTCGCCTCCTTGTTCTGATTCACATATATTTATAAAATCTTTCAATTTCATCTCACCGAGGTTCCCCCTGCCCCTTTTCCGAACCGAAACTGAATTTTTCTCTACCTCCTTCGGTCCCAAGACAAGAATATAGGGGACTTTATGAACCTCGGCCTCCCTTATCCGATAGTTTATCTTCATTGACTTATCATTCAATTCTACCCGGAAATTCTGTTTTGAGAGTTTATTAAATACCTCCCTGGCATATTTATTTTCTTTGTCGGTAATGGGCATCACAACAATCTGAACCGGTGCAAGCCAGAATGGAAATGCACCACCATAGTGCTCAATTAAGGTGCCAATAAATCTCTCTAAGGAACCATAGATTGCCCTGTGAATTACCACCACCTCCTTATGTCCTCCATCGGCATCCATATATTCAATATTGAATCTTTTGGGCAGGTTAAAGTCAAATTGAATTGTGGTCGCCTGCCAGGCACGACCAAGGGCATCAAGGATGTGGATGTCAATCTTTGGTCCATAAAATACCGCCTCCCCGGGTTGAACCTTATACTCAAGATTGACCCTTTTCAATGCCGATGCCAGACCATCCTCTGCCCTTTTCCATTCCTCATCACTACCCATATATTTTTCTTTCTCTTTTGGGTCGCGCACCGAAAGGTTGACCTGGAACTCTTCAAAACCAAATTTTTTGAATATAGTCAGGGTTAACTTAAGGATCCTGACAATCTCCTCTTCAATCTGGTCAGGACGACAGAAGATATGGGCATCATCCTGGGTAAATCCCCTTACCCTTAATAAACCATGCAGGGTGCCGGATAATTCATTTCTATAGACCGTTGCGAGTTCCGCATACTTTATGGGCAGTTCCCTATAACTTCTCACCTTTGATTTATATATCAGAATATGACCGGGACAATTCATCGGTTTTAGGACATATTCCTCATTTTCAACCTTTAAGGTATACATCTTATCGCGATAGAAATCATAATGACCAGATTGATGCCACAGATTCCCCCGAGCAATATGGGGTGTGGAGATGATTTTATAACCATTTTTCTGATGTTCCCTTATCCAGTATTCTTCAATGAGTCTTTTTATGATTGTTCCCTTGGGATGCCAGAATACAAGCCCGGCCCCGGCTTCGTCAAAGATTGAAAAAAGTTCAAGTTCCTTACCCAGTTTTCTATGGTCCCTCTTTTCTGCCTCCTTAAGTCTTCTTAGATAGTCTGAAAGTTCTTCTTCTGTAGCAAATGATATTCCATAAATTCTGGAAAGCATTGGCTGGCTTGCATCACCACGCCAGTAGGCACCGGCGACACCCAAAAGTTTAAATGCCTTTACCATTCCGGTTCTCGGGATGTGTGGCCCCCGACAGAGGTCAACAAATTCTCCATTTCTATAAAGGCTTATCTCTTTATCCGGAATTTCCCGGGCAAGTTCTACCTTGTATGGTTCACTCCGCCGAGTGTAGAATTCAATCACGGCCTCCTTTGCCATCACAATTCTTTCAAAAGGAATATCCTCTTTTATAATTTCCGCCATCTTTTCTTCTATCCGCACAAGATCTTCAGTGGAAAAAGGCTGTGCCGAGTCAAAGTCATAATAAAATCCCTGCTCAATTGCCGGGCCTATTGCCAGTTTAGTATCCGGGAATAGCGACTTCACCGCCATTGCCATTATATGGGCAGTTGAGTGCCAGAAGATTTGTTGAGCTTCCGGGTCCGAGATTCTGAGCAGGTCTATTTCAGAGTCTTCGGTAATTGGCGAACTCAAATCTTTCAATACACCATTTATCCTTGCGGCAACAAATTCCTTCTCCGCCACCAAATCAGAAATCTTCTTTCCCGCCTCAACTTCCATTTCACGGCCGTTAAGTTTAACCTTCAACATCGGTCAATTATAAAGCATTTTTTACTTTTGTCAATGGGTCTATAATTTTACTGCCACACTTCTTGAGGGAATATTTAACTGTATAGGAATTTCCAGGGGAGAGGGTTAGGGTGAGGGATGGAGGTTTCAGGGAGCATCCCCCTGATGTATCTTGACTTATTAAAAAAATTGATTATCATTGGTTGTGATTTTTTTATTTATTACTCTTTTACTACAGGCAAATGAAGTCTATGTCGGCGAGTTGAGTGGTGTAATAAGTCCGGCAAGCAGTGCCTATATCTTAAGGGCAATAAGTTTTTCTGAAGAGAATGACGCAATTTGTCTGATTCTGAAACTTGATACGCCGGGCGGACTTGACGAATCAATGAGGGAAATTACAAAGCGCATCTTAAACAGCGAAGTGCCGGTGGTGGTGTATGTGGCGCCAAAAGGGGCAAGGGCGGCCTCAGCCGGGGTATTTATTCTCTATTCAAGTCATATTGCAGCTATGGCACCGGGCACAAATGTCGGTGCGGCCCATCCGGTTGGAATGGGCGGCGAGAAGGTTGATACCGTGATGGCACAAAAAGTTACCAATGATGCAGTTGCCTATTTAAAGTCCCTTGCCAAGGCGAGAAACAGAAATGAATCCTGGGCAGAAAAGGCGATTCGGGAGAGTGCCTCAATTGATGATGAAACTGCACAAAAAATTGGGGTCTGTGAAATCATTGCCGAAAATGAACAAGATTTATTAAATAAACTTGATGGTCGGGAAGTAAAAATCCAAGACCGAATAAAAAAATTGGCGACAAAATCGGCGCCCGTAAAGAAACTATCTATGACCTTGCGGGAAAAACTATTGCTGATTCTCACCAATCCGAATATTGCCTACATCTTGCTCTTACTGGGAATTTATGGGCTCTTCTTTGAACTCCAGAACCCCGGAATGATATTTCCAGGTGTGGTGGGCGGTATCTGTCTAATTTTGGGATTTTATGCCCTCCATCTTTTGCCGGTAAACTATGCCGGACTCGCCCTTATAATTCTCTCTGCAATCTTCTTTATTCTTGAAATCTATGTGACTTCCCATGGTATTTTGACCGTTGGTGGTGTAATCTCTTTGATTGTGGGGTCATTGATTCTATTTGAAAGCGATGTTCCGTTTTTAAGAGTCTCCTGGGAGGTAATTATGCTTGTTACAATCATCATTGTTGCATTTGTCGTCTTTCTCTTAACCCTGGGAATTAAGGCACAGTTTAAAAGACCGGTCAGCGGAAAAGAGGGGCTCGTTGGTGAGACCGGCACAGCCAAGACTGATATTGACTCATCAGGTGGAACCGTCTTTGTTCACGGCGAATACTGGAATGCAATAAGTGATAGTCCAATAAAAAGGGGTAAGACGGTGAGGGTTGTGGAGGCAAAAGGGATTATTCTTAAGGTTGAAGAAAACTTGTGATAATCTTCTATCTATTCAATATATTTGAGACATCTCTCTTCCCCGGTTCTTTTACCTCAATTAAAAATCTCAATCCGGGATATCTATTGGAAAAAAATCGGGAAGTCTCTTTGGGTGGTGAAGAGAGATTCTGCCTTAAGGAGTTGCGGACATATTTTATAAATTTTCAGTCAGAAAACTATCAGGTAAGTTTGAAGTCGTTTGGAAATGAACTCTATCGGGAGAATCAACTGGAGTTTTCCGGCGGTTTTTCACCCGTTCCAAAACTTGGAATTGGATTCGGTCTTGCCTTGTTAAACTGTAGTATAAAAGATAATTTCAGTATCTTTTCTTACAGTCTAAAGACAGGCATTGTCTATAAATCTTCACCCTTTGAGTCAGGACTCCTTTTTGGTAATCTTAATCAACCAAGATTCTCAGAAATTGACAGACTCCCCTTTTTCTATTTTTTTAATTCAAGATATTGGGTGGGTAAGGAGATTGGTTTATATTTCAATATTGGAGGTGAAGAAGGCAGCCTGCCCTTTTTCAATTTTGGACTGGTTCTTTTTCCATTCAAGAATCTTCAGATTTCGGCGGGAATGAATACTGAAAATTTTCTTTTTGAATATAACTTAAGAATTCCCCTGGGAAGAATCTCCTTTGACTATTCGGGAAATCACCATCCACAACTCGGCTTGAGCCATTGTTTCATTATCCTATTTTATCCCTGATGTTAATAATCTTTCTATTCTTAATAAATCAAACCCTGTTTGAGACTGAAGAGAAGAAGGACTTTGAGGTTATCTTAAGTGAACTGGAGAACTTAAGAGAAAACCCCGTTGACCTCAATACTGCATCGCTTGAGGAGTTCTTGAAAATTCCGTTTTTAAAATATTCTGATGCCCTGAAGATACTTGCCTATCGGGAGAAGGCCGGCCCCTTTGAGAAATTTGAAGAACTCTACAAAATCCCGGGCCTGGATTCAAATTCCATTGAAGAAATAAGACCATTTCTGGCCGTAAAGAAAAAGCCCGTCAGGTTAAAAGGAATTGCCAGTCGGCTTCGCTTTAAGAGAAATTTGAAAGAAAAGAAATCCGAAGAATATTACACAAACACCAAAACTGAAATTGGCGACTACAAGATATATCTGGTCACAGAAAAGGACCCCTATGAAATCTCTTTCTTTGATTATTATAGCACCGGGGTTCTGATTGACGAAGGTAAAAGGCGGTTTGCCCTGGGGAAATATAATCTGAACATTGGCTCAGGGGTAATGCTTTCTTCGGTCGGTTCATTCTTTTCCGGAATAGACTATAGAATTTTGACCCACAAACAGGGGATTATTCCCCACACATCGGTTATGGAAAATGGGGGATTCTTTGGCGCCGCAGTGAGTGACTCCCTCTTTTTAAATTATTGCCTATTCTATTCCCATCAGAGACTTGATGGCCGGATTGACACTTCAGGCTATGCCCGGTCTTTTGATGAATCGGGCAACCACATTGATTCCCTTTCCATTGCCCGTAAGGATAGAATTGAAGAAGAAATTTTCGGCTACGATATCCAGTATCGTTATAAGAGAATCCAATTGAGCAACCATACCTATCTTTGCAATTATGAACCACCTTTTGTATGTGAGGATTCACTGAACCAGTTTTATGGAAAAAGTTTCTGGATCAGCGGTCTGGAATTAAAATATTTTGCCGAAAGATTTATTATATTTTCCGAATTTGCCCGTTCTTTTCAGAATCGCACCGGTGGAATCTTTGGTTGGAGTGGAATTTTGCCCTATAACCTTGACTTCAATCTATCCGGAAAATTTTTTAGCCCAAACTTTTATTCTCCAAAGGGAATAGAATCTGATGCGGACTACATAGGGGTGGTCTTTGATCTCAATCACCATTCAATTTTAGATGTCGGCACCACGCTAAATATCAATACTGATAATGAAGTTGATACAACCAACTACGATTTGAGATTGAATTTAAACAAAAATATTGGATTTACCCAATGGGGAACTCAATTTCGCTGGTTCTATAAAGAGGGTAATAGACAATCTTCCGGCACCAGGGTTTCTCTACGCCTTCTGCCCAAAAGGTTTTTATATTTCGGTCTGCGACTTGAGGAGAGATATAATTATCAAGATTCACTATGCCGGGGAATCTTGGGAGGCATAGAATCGGGTTTGGAGACAAAGTTCTTTAAACTAATCGGAAGATACAGTCTCTTTGATATTGATGACTATGCAGTAAGAATCTTTGTCTATGAACCCGACCTGCCCGGGATAATAAATAATAGAGTCTTCTATGGCCAGGGCAATTCTTATCTGGTCTATTTGAGCATCAACCCCTACAAAGGGATGAATATTTCATTAAAATATTTTGCAATGGAAAAAGACTCGCTCAGTCAGCAAATCGGATTTCAGTTGGATTCCCAAATTAAATGATTCAATTATTCAAAAATCGGGGACTTTTGTTCCTTTCCCTCTCCAGCGGCGTTTCCCAACTTGGGGACCGTCTTACCCATATGGTAATCATCACCCTTATCGGCACAATGTATCCGGGCAGGGTCAGGGCATTCAGCGATTTTGCCATCACCTTCTCTCTACCTGTGATAATTCTTGCCCCTTTTGTTGGGGTTTTCGTTGACCACTGGAATAGACGGACAATTATGTTTCGTTGTCACTTAATCCAGGCCATTTTGATATTTCTCACCCCTTCCTTTATTCTCCTTTTTAAAAGCATCTTCCCAATCTGGATTTTGGTCTTTCTCTTCTTTGCCCTTGATGTCTTCAATAATACCGCAAAGAATGCAACTGTTCCGGATTTGGTTGAATATAATGACCTTGTTTCAGCAAATTCCTTTATTATCACGATGGCCAGGATTGCGACATTCTTGGGAATGGTTGGCGGTGGTTATTTAATAAAATGGACGGGCTGGCATCTGGGATTTTACATTGATGCCTCAACCCACCTCACCGCTGGTCTACTGGCCCTGGGAATGGGGGCTAATTTTTTATTTGAACCAGTAAAAAAGATAGAACTTTCCATCCACAGGGAATTGAAAAGGTCGCTAAAGATATTCATTTCCGACCTTAAAGAACTGGGAATTCTTTTAATAAAGGACCGGGTTGTTGATTTTGTGATGATATCAGTCTTCATTCTGCCCTTTTCAGCGGCAATTGCCTATACAGTTTTAATTTATATAATCCAGCAGGAATTCGGTATGGGAACTGCGGGTGTCGGCTGGCTGGGGGGAATCATTGGCACCGGAATGTTTTTCGGTGGAATCCTGATGGGGTTTTTGGGCAAAAGATTTAGCCGGGCAAAGATAATCCTCTTCAGTATGGCAATTCTTGCGCTATTTTTCTTAATCGGACCGCTCTTTGTTGCTCCCGCATTTCTCTATCTAATTTCCTTTGTCTCCGGGGCGGTCTTCTCCTTTGTGGGAATTGCCCAGGATACAATCCTTCAGGAAGATGTAATAAAAGAAGTAAGGGGAAGAATCTTTGCGACAAAGGAATTTATTGTCAATCTTGCCTTTCTTTTATGTGCCGTTTCAATTGGAATTGTTTCAAATGTAGCAAAACCCTGGACAATATTGCGCATCGTAGGGATTATCATTACCGCAATTACAATCAGTGCCTTCTTCATTCAGCATCTGATTCCAGTTGAGATAAGAAAAAGATTGTAATCAACGGACAATCACAATCTTTTCAATCCTTTCATAAATCTCTTTAACTTTTTCGGTTTTTAGTATCATCTTTATAAAATATATCCCGGCCGGTAATTCTGGTATCTGAATCTGATAATTACCCGGTTTTTGCATCTTAACTTTTATCTCTTCTATCATCCTGCCGGTTGCATCATAAATTTTGAATCCCACATTGCTGTTCTGACCTATTCTATAGGAAAGGCGAAAATGCCGGGCGGGATTGGAATAGGAGATTTTTAAGTATTCATTTCTGGTGACCTGCTCTTCAATCCCGGTATGGATAAATGCCTTACCGAGAATCCAGGTGTTCGGGTCAAAGACAATTGAATCCACATCCTGATTGAGAGATAATTCAAAATAGGTAGGTGAAGTCGTAATTGGAATTTTTATTAAAGTATCGGTAAGACCGGTATGTAATAGAATCTCCACCGGCATATGAAAGACCGGGGGCGCATTGGTTTGGTCCTGATGGATACTTATCGTCAATAGATAACCACTGCCTGAAGGGACACAATCCCAGTAAATATTATAAACTGGATACCCCTGACCATAGACCCACTCGTCAAAGAACCAGGTGAGGTCAGTGCCATAGACCTGATTAAGGATTCCTTTCAAGTCTTCAGTGCTGGCACAACCATAGGCAAAGGAATCTCTATAGACACCAAGGGCATTAAAGAACTGGTCAGGGTTTAGATATCTCAACATATGCAAGACCCAGGATGCCTTACAATAGGTATGCCCCCATTCAAACAATTCACTAAATGGTGGGTCATAGATTGGATGGCGCCACTGGGCATCGGATGAGAAGTAATCCTGTGCCCTATCCTCCATTGTCTGGATAAAGTATTGATGGCCAAATCTGAACCAGTTATAGTTTGCATCACTATATGTAGCAAAACCTTCATTCAGCCAGATATTCCTGAAGTCCACGCAGGTAACCATATCACCCCACCATTGATGGGCAAGTTCATGCGCCATTCCATTCTCCGAACCCCACAAAATCCACCATCTGTGGATTGTGGTCTGCTGTTGATGCTCCATCCCACCCCACATAAATGGATAGACTGCATCCTGACCGTATCGGTCAAATGGATAATCACCATAGAGTGAATCAAAAAGGTACATTGCGCTGGGCAGATACAGAAAGGCGGAGATTGATTGAACCGAATCTTCAGGCCAGACAAAGTGCCTGATTTCTATGGAATCACCGGTATTGGTATGATACCACTGAGACCACCTTGCATATCTTGAAACTCCAAAATGCATAAGGTATGTCGTAATCGGTTTTGTCTCCTGGTAGGTCCAGGTCTTTGTGCCATTGGGATTATTTGTGACATTTATCAAATTGCCATTGGCACAGACCACAAATGAATCCGGTGCAGTCACCTTTATGATACACCCCTGGTCTGCCTTGTCAAATGGCTCATCATAGCAGGGCATCCACCTTCTTGCATCCCAGGGTTCACCAAGGGTATAGGCAATTGAGTGATAGGTACTGCTGTTATAATTTTCAGGCCAGTAGCAGAATCCAGTCTGGGAACCGGTGACATTCCAAAAACCGTGGTAGCGGATGTAGATGATAAATGTATCACCGTAATTGAATGTCTGGGGCAGATTGATATGCAGGGTCTCGTTTGCCGTTGAATATGTGACATAAGTATTATTCACCTTCACGGAATCAATGGTCAGGGTATAGGAATGCAATGTGACAAAATTCAACCCATTTGTATTGCTCCGGCATTTTATTTGATTCACCCCTTCAAGAGTGCGGGCGGTCATCGGCACATTTACATCAAGTTCATATTTTAAGACATCAAAGGAATGGAGTGATTCGGCACGGGCCGGCAAAAGATTAGTCCTGGGACAATAAAATTTTGCCTCCTTAAAATCACCCCCCCATTCCATAAAGAGCAGAAATATTATTGACATTTAAGTCTCCTTTTTGTAAGTATATATAAAAATCCCAAAAAATCAATAACCTGATGTAATGGTTTTATTTTGAGATCACAATCTTTTCTATAATCTTTTGGGAGTCAAAATTTATCATTACAAAGTAAACGCCATTAGAAATTTTTCTATAAAGGGGGTCAACCAATGGAATTTCTATATAATTTGACTTAACCTCAAACATTCTTCTTTGCACAACAGAACCGAGGACATTATATATAATTATTTCTATCGGCTTCTTAATTGATTGCGAAAAATAAACTTTGATATTCTTCCTTACCGGATTTTCAATTTTTACTGAGACTTGCCTCAGACCCGCGCCGGGTTCATTAAAAATTCCTATAAAACCTGAAATTGTATCAACCCAGCATCGGTATCCACCGGCACCGGTAATTCCCTGATTTTCACCGGGGTCACGATTCACAATGAATAATCTATCGGTCGCCCAGGCGCGATAATAAACCAGAAATAGACCGGTATTTTTGGGTTCAATCGCCACCCATAAATTGATGGAATCACCGGGGGAGAAATGGTTACTCCATAAATAACCGCCATACCATTCTACCCACTGGAAACCATCCCAGTTTGAACCTGATTGATGGGAACCGATACCACTCCCTGAAGTTTTGTAGTTCACAATCTGAAACTCTGATGTATCTACAGAAAAATGCACTCCATAACCATAGGGTGTGAGAGGGCCGTTATTCTTTAATTGGAGATAAACGGTATCAATCTCTCCCCAAAGAATTGATTCAGGCAGAATCGTGGTATGAATGGATAAAGAGACAGGGCCCATTTCATAGGGTTGATGATTTATATAGATAGGATTGGTAAACCCCCGGCCGAGATTTTCTGCATTTCTTATCTCAACCCGGACAAAATCTGTATCCCCTGAGTTATAAGTATGAGTCCATTCATAAACCCAGGAATTTGATATATTGGCATGTTCTTCAAATATTCCGTATTTATTACGGAGTTGAGCCTTATATCCAGAAACATTATTTATGGATTCAATCCGGAATTTAACTGTTGTTGGTGCAGTCACATATATAATATCACCCATTACCCTGTCATAAACTCCGTTGTTGTCTGAATCGGCATAAAGATAAACCTGGGGATGGTCATAATACTCAGACATTGTGACACGTCCCAATTTTATATATTTCAGTATTGTATCCGGGTCATTACTTGGCGCATATACCCTTATACAGGGGTCAAGAATATTCTGGTACTGGTCATTATGAAAATCTGAATTTGCTATTCCGGTGATGGTTTTACCCTGGACAAGTAATGTGTCCCACCAGTCAATTGCCTGCTGGTTATAATCGGACCAGGGTTTATTAAGAACTTCTATCGCGTCAATCCCAATATCAAGAAAAGGAAGATGTTGCCAGGCTACCCCTGGTCTTGTCGGATGATTTATTGCAATTAGCCCACCCCGATATGTTGCCTCATCCACCATCTGTAAAATTGGAACGGGATAAGATACTGGATTATCACCTTCTACACCAAGGATACAAGCGTGACCGGAATCCGTAGTCCATTCGGTGCCTCTTATCGGAATAACATTTCCCGTCTGGTGCCAGGTTGTATCATTGCACTGCTGAAGGGTATTATGATCAGTAATTGCAAGAAAACTCCCACCCAGGTTGTTTACCTCATTTAAATCCCAACTCACAGTGTGGACACCATCACTATAAATACTATGACAGTGGGTGCTGCCGAGAAACCAGTAGTTTCTTGAACCCCAGAGGACAAACTCTATCTCTTTTTTCTCGGTATTGTTCAAAACTATGTGATTTGTACCATTTTTAATATGGGGTGTGCAATCTAACGCTGGTGTTTGCTTAAATTCTCCAATTTTTTTTCCGTTGATCCAGACTGCATCTGGATAGTTTCCATTAACAATCTGCAAATAAAAGGCATTGATATTATCTTTGGAATTCTTGATAAAATCCACTGATATGAGAGACGAAGATGACCTGCCCTGTTTTAAAATGTAATCGCCTTCCAAAAAGGTATTTCCCCATAAAAAACTACCCGAAAGAGAAGTTATAAAAAAAATTAGCGACATTTTAATTCCCCCCATTACTCTATCTTTACACAAAGGAAAATCCATATTAAACATTATATCCATTATTGGAAATTTGTCAATGCAAAAAGTCAAGAAAAAAATTACCCTCAACTCTATCCTCCCAAAGGAGTAAGTAGTTAGAAAAATCGCAAGAGTATAATCCCCAATATGAAATATCTGCAAACAAACACTTACCCCGGATTATTCATACTAAAAATCATTGCGAGCCCGCCTTACTCCTTTTGTCATTGCGAGCCCGCCTTACTCCTTTTGTCATTGCGAGCCCGCCTTACTCCTTTTGTCATTGCGAGCCCGCCGAAGGCGGGCGAAGCAATCCCATCTGTTCTTATGAGGCACCAAACGACGAAGTAATCCTTGAAATGACCGATAATAAATGAGATTGCTTCGGCAACTTCGTTGCCTCGCAATGACAAGGGAGAAAAGAACTCGCAATGACAAAAAGAAAAAAACAGAGTGTCCCCTCACCCTTCCCTTCTTTTTAGTAGAAAAAGTAAAGAGTAACAAGGAGCAAGAAAATAATTAAAATTCTTTCTACTCTCTACTTGCTACTCGCTACTGACAAAGGAAATGTAACTGAGAGGATTAAGGTGAGGGGTCCAAAGAAAAAAACAGCTCAAGTTGAAATGTTGAACAAGAAAACAGATTAACTAATTTCTATCTAACCATATCATCTGATAGATAAATGTGGTTGCCCAATCTCCACTTCGTAAGTGGAGGTGAAAAGTCTATGAAATTTCATAATTTTTTGGCTATGTTTTTTAAACCTTACTTCCACTTACGAAGTGGAAGTAAATTTTCTTCGGGATTCTGATAAGCCTATCTTGATGAAAAATCAGGATCAGACAACGACAATTTATCAATAATTCATTATGAGCCAAAAAAAGCAGAGTGTCAAAAAATTTTGCGCTTAAAAAATGGCACAAATCCGCTTTAGGATTGCATTTGAACGAAATTTACCAAAAATAGTATGAAATAGTATGAATAATTCGGGTTAAAGTTAAAAACGATTTAATATTGGGGAGAGTGCAAAAGTTTACCGCCGTTTTTTGAAGATTTTGTAAAAATGACTGTATCAAATTTAGGTGCGGGGAGAAAAATGCTGATTCCTTAAAACTAACGGCAGTTTTATTCTACAGGTCAATCACATAGGTATCCCGCAAAAAACCACGGGCATTGAAGTTTTCTTTAAATCTCCCGAGCCCCCAGTTTGGTTCCATATTCAGGGTAAAAGTTCCCAAATCCAGATATCTAAATCCCTTAAGCCGCCCCCATTTTATTACCTCGTAGAATAAGAGGTTGACCGGGCGGTAAGATTGATAATGGGAATCGTGGCTGATGTAGAATGCCAGAATAACCCTTGGATTTGTAACAAAGATAACCATCCCCCCAATCATTTTTTCTTTAAGATAGGCACCAAAGAGAATTATTTCATCAGGAAATAGACTTTTCAATTTCCAAAGTTCATCTAAACTATGGGTTGGTGATACATTATGTCTCATCCCGAGATTTTTTTTAAGAATTTCATAATATGTAGCATAATCATCAGAGATTTGAACCCTGACACCTTCGCGAATTGCTTTTTTCGTAGAACGTCGGGCATCAGGATGAAAAGTAAAAAGTGGTTCAGCGATATGCAAAGGGATAACCGCCGTTATCTCCCGCTTTAGATATTTGAATCCCAGCCTCATCATAGCAAAATCAAGATACTGGTTTATTTCTTCATAATAGATGAGAGGAGGTTGAGTCAGGGTAATCTTCTTTATACCTTCATTTTTAAAATAGTTAATGAGACTTGACACCGCAAGATAAATTTCGTGAACACCCAATCCCTTTTTAAGGACAAATCCACCGTAGGAAGCACCCTTATGGGAAATTATGGTTTTATCTTCAATTACGGCCGGGAATAATGAAATTATATTTCCTTTCTCTTTTATTAAAAAGTGCTGGCTTCTGAATCTCTCTGGGGGATGATAACTTAAAAACTTGAGGGTATGGAAGATTGTGCCATTATTTGACTTTGAGACAAATTCATCCCATCCCTTATGCTCTTTTTCTGTTAATCGGCAGACTTCCATATTTTTGATTTTAATTAAACTGTGAAGATTGTCAAGACAGAACCGTGCGTGTAGATTTCCCCCACACGGCTCTTCAGGAAAACCTCCTTGCCCACTGACGAGCAAGTCACTGGTTTAGGTTTTGTTGACAACCGAACTCCAGTTCCAAGTCTGGCGGTTGTGTCCCTATCTTCCCATCGCATTCCTGTAAGCCCCTTCGCTCCATCCCCGTTAAGAGACTTCACCGCTACTATGGGCTTATCCGACTGCCACAATGTCATCTGAATTACCCTGCCATATTCCAGACTTGGCAACCCATACCCACCACACTTCCTGGTGAGAACATTATGGCTCTCCCAGGTTGCTGCGGTCGCTGCGCTCCCTTGCCTGACCAGAAGTCAGACCCAGTCTCTCCTTTTGATAACTCGCTACGGGTCTCAAACCCCGTCGGGCACGCATAACCTCGCTTAACCTGAAAAATGCACGAAAATGAAAAATTTTTGTAGTAAGGACATCGGGAATGCCCTTGATTTATCGTAGTTTTAATGTATAATATTGCATGGAAATATGTTATCATAGAAAGGCACCTATTAGTTGCATTTCTGTGGAGAGATAAATATGGGCAAAGGAATTCGGAAAGTGCGTATTTGTCGTATACCGGCAAGCATTGGGCATAGCTGAGAAATGTTTTATGCGATGCTTTTTGCTAAAAATTATGTAGGGACAACCCTTGTGGT
>Ga0207433_10002547_pt1 | contig 36977 bp, 59 predicted proteins | sample YelNatPaOPGAMG01_FD_187559 | JGI IMG/M metagenome (GOLD analysis project Ga0207433, IMG submission 187559) | Hot spring thermophilic microbial communities from Obsidian Pool, Yellowstone National Park, USA - OP-RAMG-01 (SPAdes) (version 3) | ecosystem: Environmental > Aquatic > Thermal springs...
TCTCTAATCCTGATACATCAGAGATATACGACACTTGGCATCTATGCAAAAGATGCCTCAGCGTATATACGCATAGTCAGGGGGATTTTGAGGTTATCAAGGGCAGGGAGTGCTGTGTTAATAATTTGATGACCCTGCCAAGTTGGATAAAAGAAATAATCATAGAAAGGAGAGAAAAATGATAGAGAGAGAAGGGCATTGGGTTGTATGTAGAAATTGCGGGAGGGCGATAGATAAGGATGAGGCATATAAGTGGGATGCCAGAGAGAGCATCTACGCATCTGGAAATGCTCTCTGCCCCAAATGTGCCAAGAGGTTTTACAAGGCGTGCGACCTATGCGATGGGATTGGGCATATCCAGAAAAAACTTCGCTTTCCACGAATACAATTCATTCCGAAGATAGGATGGGACGCCCATTTAATCTGGGAGAAGAGAGAGAGATTTCATATCTCGCTTGAGATAGGCGTCCAAATCAGGGAGACCATCACTTGCCCTATGTGCAATGGGAGCGGTAATCTCAAATGGGGGAAGGAATGATAAGCCGGAGCGAAACTCAATTTAAGAGGTTCTTGCGGTTAGAGTTAGAGAAGGGAGAGAGGCGTTATGGCACTCCCTTTATAGAGCAGAGCATTTTGAGCAGAGGCGAAACCGTTGAGGACTGCATCAAGAAGGAGCTTGCGGGAGTATATCTTTATGCTACATTGCTCCCCGGCTGGAGGGCTTGGTTAGCCCGAAAGGGCGCTTATCTGTTATTCCAGATCACAAGACCAGAGTTTCTGAAGAACCCATTCCGAAATAGCTGGTGCAATAAGCACGGAATGGAAATAATTATCTCTCGTCCTCATTGGTATGGCTGGATGAAAATTAGTTTGAAATGGAAGAGAAAACATAAAGGGAAAACCCCACTCATTGGAATAAAAATCTGGCATCCAAACGATGCATACGCAACACTATTTGAATTAGATTTCTTTAATTTCTCATTCAAGATAGAGTTTTAAGGCGCTCAACCTTATGGCTCTTTATCAGGCTTCTTATTGTTTTTCCAGTCCAAATACTTTGCCCAGCCGTAAATAGAGCCAAGAAGAGCAGTGATCCCCCCAAGCAAGGATACTGCAGAAATCAAAGATTCTACAAAAAACTCTTGCTCTAGTTTCAGAATACGCTCAAGAATAAGGGTGGTATAGATAAAGACTAGCCCTATACCTACCAGCAGAAGCGTTCTGCTGATACTCAAGCGGTTATTCATACCACGCACAAGGTCATTCAGGTCTTTGCGCAAACTCATTAAATCACCCCGCAATATAGAAAAACAAGAAAAATGATAATCAAGAATAATACAATAAAAGTTAGCAAGCGCAAAACCGGATCAGCAAAATGTTTCTTGAACCGATACCATTGCAACTGCCAAAATGTCATATACCTTCTCCCTTCAGTCCTACCCCACTTGGCGTCCCAAACGGGATAATACGCGGGGTAGCGTTTTGGATAACGCTCTCTCATCGCACATATCCCCCCAAATTAAATCATTCTCTTTACGACATTTACTGCAAAGCCTATTCCAATTTCCTTCACTTAGAAAAGGTTCTCCGCATTTAAGACATTCTCTTATTTGCCCATCTTTTTTTCTACTCATACCAGAAAATCCCTTACCCCTCTCGCAATAGCTTGCGCTATTTTTTCTCTACCGTCAAGCGATTGCAGAAAAGTGCATTCAAAGAAGTTAGTGATAAATCCAGCTTCTATTAGACAAGCTGGAGCTATTGTATGATGCAGGACATACAAGCTGGAATGCTGGCTCTTACTCTCGTGTTTTATGCCTCTACCAGTTAAATCAGAGATAGTCTTTAACCTCTCGGCAATACATTCAGCAAGCTCTCGCCCCTTATCTGAAAAATAAAAAATCTCCCATCCTTTCGCATTTGGGTCAGAAGCCGAGTTGTGATGAATGCTGATAAAAGCATCTGGCTTGACCTCATTCTCTATCTCGCATCGTTTAGCGAGTGTTAGGTCTCGGTCAGTCTCTCTCGTCAAGACGCTCTCTATACCTTGATTATCAAGCTCACGACGCAATTGAAGCGCAAGCTTCAAATTCAGATCAGCCTCTCTTATCGCTAGATGCACTGCTCCGGGGTCTATTCCGCCGTGTCCCGGATCAATCATAACCTTCATTTCTGCCTCTTCCTCTCTTTTTAATTCAAAACGATTAGCCAGCAGAATGGTCTGCATATAAATATAATACACTTAAGCGGAAGCAATCTCAACTTTTCAACTTTCATCATCATTTATTCCTAATTTAACCGCTATCTTTAACACTCTTTTATCAATCGCCTGTAATATTCTTGCCTGTTCTCCAACAATCTTCTCCAGTCGTTCGGAATTATCATTAACAGCTTTATGACGCTCTTTACAGACACTTTCAGATACTTTACAATCTATTCTGCCGTTGAGATTAGCCCATCCCCACGCAAAAGCGCCAATCATTAAAGCTCCAAGACCTGCTATAGTCCCGATTATACCTATATATTCAGCCATCTCCATAATCATTTATCCTGTATCTATTTTTTCAGATTGCTGGACTTCATTCAAAGTATCTGCAGATTTCTTTAAGCCTTCTATCAATTGCTCTTTAGAGATAGTAGGTAAAGATGAAGTCGTCTGCTCATCAGTCTTCTTTTTAGAAGGCTGATTAACAATTTTTATTTGCCTAATAGTATCCATTTTTATTTCCCGTGCAGGTAGTGCCCTACAATAACTCCAGAGATATTTACGGTAGCTGGGGCACCTGGAGTTATCCAGACTTGAACATAAGGCGGAAAAGGTAATCCTTTTAAAATCCAGAAAACTGGATTACCAGCAAATAATTCGGAACCACTCCCAGCTGTAAATTCAGCGTAATCAGATATTTGGATATAATTCTCTGTAATATCTTTATTTTCATCTAATTCTGCGCTTGCTCTGATAGAGATTGTGCATTGAGAACCGCTAGCTTGTTCTACCCAAAATCCTAATGCGCCTAGCTGTTTTGTATCTATCGCAGGCGTAATAGGAACAGGGTCAGTTCCGCCAGATGTGCTTGCCTCAAATTTTTGCACATACCCTTTTTCTGGCGATGATGAATGAAAAGTTGGCTGTGGAACCTGATTAAAACTCGGCGAATAAGTCATTTTTTAATACCTCCTTCTTTCTTTTTTAGGATGATGATAATCTGCAGTCCAGTAAATAGTTATATCGCTCTCTCCTCTTAAATGCTGTCCAACGAACTGAATATATCTAGGGAATAATACAGCAGTTTGATATGCTATAAATATGCCACCAGATATTTGGGCGTTTCCTAAAAAGCCTATATCCACTAGCTTATTGATATTAAGATTATTATCCTCTCCAAGCTCTTCTGAGCCATAGCATCCTATTATCGCACCATTTGGATTAGATAAAATACCGAGAATAGATATTCCCGCAACTTGTCTGGTATCTATTGCAGGAGAAATCCAGTCTAGGGTTGCCCCAAAATGTCCTGTAGATTTAAATCTCCAGGGCGCATTCGGAGGGCCGCTATGAAATTTCGGCTGAGAAAAATTATCAAAACTCGGCGAATATGTCATTCAACCTCTCCCTTCTCTTCGCTCTCTCCAGGCATCATTCTTATTGATAGTATATCTCTTCCTAATCCTTTTGCAACTGTCGCCTCCGATAATTGCTTATAAAGCTTTCTCAAAACTGCCTTTTGTGTCCGGCTCATCTCTTTGGGTGGAGTTATTGGAATTCTGCTAGCGGATATTCCAAACATTTTCGCATATTGTTCTGCTAAATTTTTCGGATACCTGAATTCGCCAGTTTCCCTATATATTCTAGGCACTCCCGGCATAGCAGTCCATTCATAAGGAACTGTGCCATATTTCAATTGCATAATAGTTTGATGAAGCAGATTATATTGAGGTATCTGGCGTAAAATATGTTCGCTTAAAGGAGGATTAACGCCCTTAACTATTTTAATTTTATGAGTTTGCGGATCGTATGTATATTTTTTGCCCTGTATTTCGGCAACCAATGGCGAATCAAAATCCTTATCCTTAAAAAGGTCTCTATGTAAAAATCGCTCAAAGGCTATTTTCCAAGCTGGATGTAAGCTATTTATCAAATCGGGCTCGCTTATGATATTGAACGGATTCGGTCCGCGAGTGTTTAGGAATACTATCTGTTTTGTGCCATCTTTTGCAGTCTCAAATCCAATAGGGAAAGAACCCTTTAGCCAATCTGGTAATGTATCTAAATCCGCTCCCATATTTTTAAGTTCATCTTCCCATTTCTCTTTCCCAAACTGAACCAACTTATACATCAAAGCTTCTCTAGCTGGATATTTAGCAGGTAAAGTCCAAAAAACTAACCGGAATACATTTTTATACCAAGACCAAAACGGAAACAAAAATCGCCTGATATAATTCTTTTCTGCATTGCTCAAATCCCAATAATTAAATAGAAAATCTCCAACTGCGTCTATAGCCTGTTTTTGCAATTCTGGAGACTCTAAAACATCCTTTAGTTTTCTCTCTACGACATTATTCAGGAAAAAGAATCGTTTCCCAGCCTCTTTCGCGGCTTGAATTTTAGCCTCTTTAATTCCCTCGTGTAAATACATAGCTTTTCTGAAAAAACCTTCTACCTTTTCATTAAACGGCGCCATAGGGGCTTTGATAAAATTAAATAAACCTGCAAGTTTAGGATAAGCTACCTCTATTGGCTGTTTAGGACGAGCTACCTTAATAGCTTTTTGAGCTTCTCCTGTCCCGACTGGCACCTCTACGGTTTTAATATCCTCAAACGGATACTTCCCTTTCCCTAACGCTCTCCCGATAGAAGAAGGTATAGGCGACTCAGTCCCGAAAAATCCTGTCATTACTTGTGCTGGAAGTCCTATCTCTGCAAAACCTTCTGCACCGTATTTAGGCAAAAGTCTGGTTTTAATTCTACCCATTAAAGTTCCTGGCTCTATACCCGGTATAAGTATTTCCCCTCTTAAAACTCTCTCTCTGAATTCGGGAGATGCTCTTCTCAAACTCTCCTTAAACGCTTGCATCCCCGATGGACTTAACATTCCTTGTATAATAGACAAGAGCACATTACCAAACATATTATTCAATAACCAGCGGGGGCTTAATCCAAGCACAAAATTTCTCCAAGCGGATGTAGGTAAATCCCAAATAGCTAACGCAGTTCTACCTGTCAAGCGTGCTGTTCTTGTCATCTCTTCATACGCGGCTCTAGGGACGACATATATCGGATATTTTTTCGCCCACATATCCAGAGTTTCTTTTGTGATATTCTTGAGCTTGTTATTAGCGGCCCCGATAACATAATCTACTTGAGAACCTAATTCTGCTCTTAAAGCATCTACAGTATCCTCAAATATATCTGGCGCAGTAGCTTTCAGGTATGCTAAACTATCTGTAAGTTCATTCCAAGCTTTTCCTAGAATAGACGATAAAGCATCCTCTCCCATAGTCATAGCAAGTGCAGGCAGATCGTGTGCTATCTCTTCTGCACTTTTCCCTATAAGATTGGGAGCGAATTTCTCGTAAAAAGCTCTCCGCAACCCAGCTTGTATTTCCTCAATAGCAGGCATAATATATACCTCTCGTTCCCCCATAACTCTCCGCCTTCTTAAGGTTGTCCAATGAGGTTCTGGGGTTTCAAACATCCCATAAGGAAGGCGCACTTCTGCTCCGGGAACCATCTTTTGTATAGGAAGTGATACTGTCTTTTCTGTTAATGGCGCTACCTTTTCGCCAGGAACCCATAATTTTGCTCCCGGTATATTTTTCAAATTTTCAGCAACTCTTATTCTAGCCTGTTCTTGTGAATGCATCATTTGGCGGATATTAAAATCCGCCTCTGGATTAAATATATTCTCGGGGAATAATCTCGCCCATCTTCTAAATCCGGCTTTAGCTGTCCACGACCAGAGACTGCGTGGCAAATAGCGCAGATACCAATGAGCGCCTGATTCAATCATCTGGGGCGGAGTATTAAAATGATAAACTAGATTAGAACCATCGTGTCCTTTTTTGAATTCATCAATTGCTAAATTCAAAAGAGTATCGTATTGAGAGGGTTTGTATTTATGAATATAAGCCAGAACATCATCTCCAGTCATACCTCTTAAAGCTTCATCAGCTAATGCTGTTAGTTCCTCTGGCTTTATTTCCGTTCCTTTAAGTTGTGTCTTAATTTCCTGTTCAAGCATTTCCCGAACATCTCTCATTATAACCGGGTCAGAGGTGATTTTTTTCGCTAATTCATCTCTTGCAAACGGCTTCCATAACCTCCTTTCCTCTATAACAGGGTCTAATTTCTCCGAAGTTGCCCAAGCTCTTGAAGAGTCTCTTAAAAACTCATAAGCCTTCCTTAAAGCAGAATTTTTTTCAAATTCTGTTAAAACTTCAGGGTATTTTTCACGAATAATGTCTAGGGGAACTTCTGTCATTATTTTCAAGTATGCTTTTTCGGTATCAGATAATTTTCCCAAGAATTTATGTGAAAGAGCTTCTGCTCTTTTAATGTCTGCCATCATACTCATACTTTCGCCAATTAAAGTTCTACGCAGAGCTTTTCTAGCTTCTCTCTGACGCAAAGTCTCCCCTATTCTAGTTAACACATCAGCTTGCGATAAGCTTACTTCTGGGGGCAAACTCTCGGCTCTCTGTATAAGAGCAGATTTTGCCTTTTGTATGTAAGTTTCAGGCGTAAGAGCCTTTTGAACAAATTTTAATCCTTCTCCGACTTCTTTAAGAGGTTTTGCAGTCTGTAGAGCTATATCAGAAGCTTTTCCTAAAGCACGCAACCCAAGTCCTAGCTGAGGAACCTCTCTACCACCCAATTCTGCTATTGTCCTAGCTCCTTGCTCAATAGCTTTCCTAGCTCCTTGCTCAAGAGCTAATCTACCCCCCTCTTCTGCAATTTTCCTTGCACCTGTTTCTAAAGCTTCTTTAGCGCCTTGTGATATAGCTCTTCTAGCTAAAGTAGCAAGAATCTGTCGCGCTCCAGTCGCCCCTGCTGATTCTAATAAAGACCCGCCCGCAGTGAAAGGGGCCGCGGCTACGCCTGCAGCCGCGGACAAATTAAGAAGATAATCAAGCGAAGTCCAAAGAGGATGCTCTTCAAAAGATTTTACCGGATGCACAACCTCTTCTTTGGTAGTTTCCCACATTCCTTTCCCTAGCTCTTTAGCAGTTTCTGTTGGCTGTGCCACTAATCCTTTAGCCAAATAGTATAATCCGGGAAGCATATAACGTATGCTTTTAACATCTCCCCAAAGGTTTTTAGCTATCTGAGCGAATTTGGATGGGTCTCCTTCAGCTTCCTTATATATCTGCTCAAGTTGCGCTAAATCGCTCTCTGTGAAAGGAATTTCTCTTGATTTCTCAATAGGAACAGAAAATAATCCTAGCCTGGCAACATAATCTTCTCTATGTCTGGAAGGGGATGAAAAATCAAATTTTATCATTTCTTACCTTCCCATATATCCCCGCCCTGGAGTGCCCCAACTCTGAGGAGGAGGAGGGAGAAGCCCTCCTGAACCTTGTTTTTGGGATAATTGTTTCCCCGAAGATTGTTTTCCCGAAGATTGATTTACAGAATTTTTGGATGTAGACTGCCACTCATTAGGAACATTTAATCCAAAAGGATAACCCTGGTAAGCCAGCGAAGGATTTACAGGATTTACAGGATTTGCCGTTTGCGAGTATTCTCTCGCTATCTTTCCCAATTCTGTATTTTCAGTGAATGCTTGCGCTACTTTAGAAGTAAGAGACGGATACAAAATTGAATACCCCTTAAGCGCGTCTCTAAATGCATCTCTCTTTTGCTCTGGGGTCATCGTCGTGTTCGCGGATATTGCAAAAAGATTTTCTAGCATTCCAGCCATTATTTGCGTATCAGATACAGGGATAACGCCTCTGCCACCGCCTCCTCTACCTCCTCCGCCACCGCCTTTCCCCTCTTTTTCTAACGCTTTTGCTTCAGCCAGCGCTCTCTCTGCTTGGGCTTTATAATAGTCAACCTGAGCTTGTTGTTCAGGAGTTAACGGAAGCCCACGAAGATATTCTTCTAATTCCTTCTTGGCATTTTTTTCTGCCTCAGTCGCCTGTAATTGCCGATTTAATTCCTCTTGCGCTTTTTGTTGTTCTAATTTCTTTTCTGCAAGATAGCTTATTGCAGGTCTTAATCCCTCTGCCACTCCCCCGAAAATAGTCCCTAAAGGCATAATTTCACCTCCCATTTATAAGAGACTCGCGATTAGGACTCCTAAACCTAATCCACCTAATTCCCCAAGCCCTTGCTCTGCTCCGGCTCTTTGTTCCGCTAACAGCCTTGCATAATCCATTCCGGGAGCAGTCGCTGCGCCTATAGCACCAACTCCTGTTTGAGCCGCTAATGCCGCTAAATCCTTTACACCTTGCGCTTGCTGAAGTTTGGCTTCTAAAGCCATCTGGTTTAATTTATTCCGGTAATCGCTTATCTGCTCTGCGGCTTGTCTATTCAAATCAGACGCTACAGCTTCTGCTATCCCAGATTGAGATAATCCCATCCTGCTCATACGCCCTGCTACATTCTCAAGAGCAGTCCGATACTGACTTAAAAGCTCTTGCGGAACTCTCATCCGGGCTATAGCTTTAGTTATACGCGGTCCGTATAACATCCTAGCCTGTTGAGTATAAAGCGGATACATAACTTCAGACGGATACACAAATTTTTCCGCCTGCTCTTTTGCCCATTTAGAGTATTTTTCGCCTGCGCCTTCTCCGCTTTTCCCAAAAAGTGTATCCTCTAAGCTCATATCGTTTCACACCTCCTCATTTTTCCTTATATCCTATCAAATAAGCCCTGAAATACTTGCTATGGTCTGAATAAATACCCGCCGCCTCATCCTCCACTTTCCGATAGTAAATAAAATTATTATCATCTACATCAACCCAACAATCTTGTCTGTCAAAGTCCCAAAATGTCCGGCTACTATCTGTTATAGTATTCCGACCGCTTAAACTCACTGCCGGCCCCATCTGTAATGATTTTACATCATATTTTGGAAGTTTGCAACCGAAGTCAAACTTTATAGATTTATAAAAAGTAGTTGAGGCGGGCACTGTCATAGATATTTGAAGACTTGCCCTAATTAAAACTAAACTTGCATAATATGGCACTCTCCAAACTTTCCAGTCTCCTGATATATTGTCAGCTTCCAAAATTTTCACTGGCTCTGATAATAAAACTATTTTCTTTTCACTCTCTACTTGGTCTTTTAATGATTGCAGATTTATCTCCTGCTCTTTTGCCCATTTTTTAGTGCTAGTTTCCTTAAAGGGATTGGGCATTTTTCATAACCTCGCTTGTGCATACGGCTGAAATTCTATACGCCAGGGATATATTTTAATCTCACCCAGACTATCTGTTCCTGTAAATTTCAGCCGTAAAGTTTTCCCAGATCCGTTCAAAGCAGTCTTAAAAGAGTCCAAAGACCCCGTGCAACTGAGATTTTTCCCACCTGTATAATTCTCTGTGCTTCTCCCATCCAGATACCATTTAACATTGATAGTCTGTCCGGTTTCGCCATCTGCCTTAAATTCCAAATTAAGAAAAGCTTTTCTATGTTCAGGATGTAATCCTCCCCAAGCGAAATCAAAATCTGCAGTCTCCAATTCCCAGCTAATGTTTTGTCCTAAATCGTTATCTGAATTGTTGAGATAAAATATATTCCCGTTTTTATCTCCACCAATAATTAGAAGCTTATTTGGATAATAATCATTCCGTTGGTCTATTTCTAAAACATTAGCAGACATAGTTTCAGTTCGCCAATGCTTAAAATTATAATTAAAAATTAAAGCAGTATCTTGATAATCATTAGTCCCTGTGCTTATCATCCAAATAATCTCTTTATTTGTCGGATGATGTATTCCGCAAGTTTTATCTAATCTATTAAGATTAAGTGTTTTTATCAATTCATCTTTTAAGCCTTTGCTGATATTCTGAAGAACTGACCCATCTGTAATATAAAAATCCCCTAGCTGACTTTGAAAAAATACTCCAGCACCTTCTGAAGATAAAACAGGAACTACACTTGCAGGGGATACAGTCCCTATTCCTTTTATGCCTAATTCCGCTTGAACATAGCTATCTCCTGATTTAACAAGAGAAAATATATTGTTCCTACAGAAAATTAGCAATCTATCCTCAAGTGGACATAAAGCTGTTATTTCCGCAGATTGCGCAGAAGGCATATCCCATTTATAAGCTAAACTGATTTTTTCTGGCTGACCATCATAAGACCAGAATACTACATTTCTCTGGTCTGGGCATACAAAAAATAGCTTATTATCCCACCAGCAAGATAAAATATGTGCTGGTAAAGTTGTCCTATCTGAATTATCTGAAACTGGCTGAGCAATTAAATCAGAATCGCTCATCCCCTCTATGAAACGAATATACCGCTCAGTAGAATTGCTATATGTAAAAACCGCCTCTCGGGGAATTTTAGCTACTAGATAATAATTATCATCTCCACAAGGAGTTCTATAAACATAAATCCATTCCCAATGAAAGTAATCATCAATAACTCCAGGATAGCCCTTGAATGCAAATCCAAATTCAAAATTATTACTGGATGGATTAGAAAATTTAGTCAAAGCGTCTGATAAAGGAAACTCGTATCCTTCTGAATTAACAAAAGAGATTTTATGCTTACAATCTCCAGAACCAGTTGCGTCCGGAGAAGAGGCTACTATCCGAGCTAATATATATGCAGATGCCTGAACCCAACAGCCATTATCATCTAAACACTCATAAGGACTTTCACCGCCACTAGTAGAGGCTCTAGTTCCTATGATTAAACCGGTATTGCCGGCATTATATCCACCAACTATTTTGAAAACTATATCTATTGGACGAGATAAATAGTCAGATATACCTAGAAAAGGTCTGACTTCTATATCAACCCAGTTATAGCTAGTAGTATAATCTTTTCCAACTAATCTCTTAACAAAAACCTGCCGATTAGATGTTTTATTGATATAAGTTATTGCAGAATCATCTTTATATTCTACATATACATCCATAACCCAATTAGGGCGAACAGAGGCATTCTTAAAATATAGACGAATTTTACTCAAGCCATAGACAGTATCCTCACCAGGAACATGACTTGGACTAACGCCTCTTATACGAAATTCCTTAACATTAACTTCCCAACCAGTCACTCCAGTTTCATTTGAAACATCATAAAAATAAACTGCTGATGTCCCTTTAGTTTGTGTCCCTTGCGCTATAACTTCACCATATTTACTAGATAATCTTGTGAAATGATGATTATTATTTAAGATATAAGATCGTATTCCTGTAGAAAAATATAATCTTTTCTGATGCCAAACTCCTGTAAAACGGATATAAGACAGAGAAGTTTCATCGGCAAGCGCAGTAATTTGTGTCAAAGTTTGCCCATCATTACTTAATTTATAAAATTTCCCATCAGCAGTAACGAAAAATCTATTATAAGGCGGAGGACAATCTACACGCCATTCGCTTGAAGCTGAGGGAGGAGTTCCACTAGAAGCAATTGAGTAGCGAAATCCAAATATATTTGCAGGAAGAGTAGTATCATCAACATACCATTTTAAGACAAAACTTGCATCTGCAGTAATAGAGTATTTATAAGAACTAGAATTATAAGAAACTGAAAAAGGACTTCCGCTACCTACTGCCGAATTAAGCGCATTTTGTAAAGCAGTTGCTAGCTCTGAATGCTCATAATACTTTCCAGATGCAAGCGTAGCTGTATAATAAGAACCATTATACACAAATTTCAGAGTGCAATTAAGGCTACTAATCTCTATAATAGGATTAGGCTCTGGCGGAATAAACTCTGCCACTATTTCAGAGCTAGCGTTTTTTATCAATTGTCTGCCTTTACTTTTACAAAAATATCCTTGAGGCTCTAGCCTGATATTTCTCATTGATTTAAATTGACTCGGCGCTCGGCTTTCAGGATTTATTGTGTCATTCTCTCCACCCGACAATCCTTGTGCAGTAAAAATTAACTTTTGTTTTGCTAATCCTCTTGCCATTAAATCACTCCTGCAATTTTAGACTTAATGTATTTAGATTGTCCTCTTTGTGGAGAAGATATATGATTGATTAAATCAACATATAGCTGATTATATCTATATCTCCATTCTCCAATTAAATCCTGAAAATTTTTATCACCAGCTAATCTGATTAACCCGCCTAGAACCAATAACTCGTGATAATTAGACGGAATAGGCGGGACATCAGTATCAGCGATCATATTACTCGCTTTTGGAATTTGCTCAATTATTAGCGTAAAGTTCCGTGTAGGTTTAGGGACTATGCCTATTTTACGGAAACTCTCTACGCCATTTATTTTAGAATATATCCCGGTTATGTAATATCTATCATCGCCATCTTGGCTGTTTTTCTCATTTCTATCACAACATTCCCAAAGCTCTTCTGGATACCCTTCTTCATAAACCGCACGCGCTAAATCAAAATCAGCAGGTAAATTATATTCTTGAGTTCCGCTAACGACATCTATTTCTATATTATTTCCAAAATTAAAATCATATTCACTTAATTTTGAAAACAGGAATGTCGCCTCATCATTTATAGCTTGTTTTTTCCTGTCAAGCGCAAATAGAATATCGTCTGGATCGTCTATTGCGCTTCTTATGCGGTTTATTATATCAAGAAAAGTCATCTATTGCCTCCTATTATTGCTCCTATAAATTTAGGAGTATATTTCCATTTCAGATACCCAGCGACTTCAGATTGAGCTATTTCCTCCAAATTTTGAGCTTCTCTCTCTTTAAGTTTATGCAATTTTTCAGAATAATTCATCAAATCTTGAATTGTATGCCATTGGCATCTAGCCCCTCTTAACCAAGTTAGAACATCATCTCCCAGTGGTCTATATCTACCATCTGGAGTTTGGACAATTTTGATCACGATTTTTTTAGGGACAAGTTTGAAAATTTTCTGTCCGCTAATATCTATCCCAGTTTGCTGGAGAACATATCTAGGAATTTCTCTACAATTCTGGTTTTTAAGAATATCTTGAAGTATGACCCATCTCCAGCCAACTCCACGCACAGGCATAAATCTGACAGATAAATGCGGATAGATTCTCAACATATCTCGCATAAATCTTTTGGAGGGTTTTAACCTCATTTTATTGCCCCCTATCTTCTTTTTTCGGAATTGGCGGGATGAGGTGGAGGGGAAATTTCGCTCCTCATCCCGCCTTTTTCCGAAATTCAATTTCCGATTAGCTCATCTGGCTATCGGCTTTCAAGTCTTTGATTATCCAGTTTGCTGGAGGCTCTACGCAGAATAATTGACCGTAAACATAAGCTTCTGCAGTATAAATATGTTTCTGTCCTGCAGTGCCTCGTCTACGCCAAATTTTGCCATTCTCCTTGTCAAACTGGAAATCTGCTCCAACTGCCCATTTAAAGGATTTAGTGTTCAGCCCGATAATATATCCGGGGGGCATTAGCTCTTTAGTCAAAGTCAAACCACCAGCCTGTAAGCCAGTGAGGTCTGCACCTTTGATTGGAGCATTATCATTGAAGACCCTCATTCCCTGCAATGTCTTCCAGTAAGCTCTCTCCATACTGGGATGCATCATTACCAAATCAGTCTGATTAGCCTCTCCAGTCACCTCAAACGGACTTTCCAGAGCCACCATTAGCAAAAGCTCGCTTATATCCCGAAGAGTCCCGCCATTTTCAAAAACATTAGCGCAAATCTCAGGATAATTGCTTCTGCTTAAGCCCTGATAAGTGCCTGAATTGCCAAGATGCTCCCATAAGCCCGTAATTGCGATACCATACTGGGTAAGATTAGAGCCGCTCGCAAACGGGTCTACTTCGCCTGGGACTACAAGGTCATCAGGAGCAATACCACTGCACGCAGTCTCCAAATAAATTGTCTCTTTATCTATAATTTTGGCGATATTAGACACATTTGAAGATGTGCCTAAACTTGAGGCCGCATCAATAACAACCGACCCGCCTCTCATGCACCAGAGAGACCCAGGCTCATTTGCATCACTTGTCCCCGGAGAAGCTGTGCAATGATAATAAAGAGTGATTGTTTTATTGTCCGCGCCTTTATTTTTAACTGTCGCAATCGCTCCATTGACTTTATAGCCGTGCAATTGCTGATTTACTACTTTACGCAATCCTCTCATTAAGCGATTCACTTGACTTTTAGCCTCATCCTCAATTGAACCGCCCCCTTCAAGAATTTGAAGAGCTTCCCAAGTAATCTGAGTTGTAGAAACCAACTTAATTAGCTTGCCATACATTTTAGCGCTGGAGCTTTTGCGTGCAGTAGGCAAAGTAGTCCCTTCAGCTACTGCTCTTCCGTTTCCGGGATCATTGAACACAGCAGGGATGATAAACTTATTATCTGCAAAAATCTGCAGATTTTTCACCTTCTCAATCTTGTCAAGCAAGATATGAGACTTCCTGAACCCAATCTCCATTATAGGCTGGAGCTTTTCCACTGCGGCTTCTATATCCGCGATCGCCTTATACACATCAGCCATAAGAAAACCTCCTTTTTAGTGGTTTTCTTATCCCTTAAGCATCTCCTCTATAGCTTCATCCATATTTATCTCACCACGAGCGAATTTGGAAACTGCTGGATGAGTTTCTACAGGTTTAGGAGCAGACCCGCCTCTGGAGCCTACAGAACCAGCGCCCTTATTCAAAAGAGCTTGCTCTTCCAAAGATTTTTTAACCTTTTCCACATATCCCTCAAACTTCGCCTTACTTGCTTCAATAGCAGACCTTAATTCAGATTGATTAGGCAATCTGCCGGTCTTTTCTACAATAGGGGCTAGAGAATATAAAGCTAGGCTGACTATCTCTGGTAAAAGCTCGTGATTTTCCATCCCAAGCTCTTTGACCACCGGCACCAAGCTAGATTCTATTTGCTGTTCATAGGTTATTACTTTAGCTGTATATTCTTGTTGGTTGCGCAATTTGTCAAATTCCTCTAGCTTACTTTTCACCGGTTTCAGCCTACGCTCTATTTCTGCCTCTATCAATTTAGCGTAAGGCTCTGCTTCTGGGACTTGCTGTTTCCATTGCTCAAGAGGGCTAGGCTCTTCTTCTGGCTGTTCTGAAGCTACTCCAGCTATTAAATTATTCAGATATTCAAGTTGCTGTTGCATAAGCAAGGCCTGCTCTTCTAAAGTCCCGTATTTTTCCTCCAGTTCCTTCTTCTCCCTAGTGAGCTCATCTATTCGCTTTTGGATGACGCTTTCAGGGATAAGTTTTTCTTGTGTTTTTTGAACCTCTCCTTGCCCTTTTGAGGGCTCCTGAGACACTCCACCAGCTGGTTCAGCTGATTGTTGGGAAGCCACTCCCGGCAATGCCCCTTGTCCAGCTTTTTCCTTGTCAGCCATTTTTCTCTCCTTCTTGGTAACGCAGTTTGAACTGCGAGGGGGATAAAACACTCCTGCCATCAGCTAGCGTGCCCCCTATTCTACTCGCTAACTGAAGAAAATTAAAACCCTTAAAACCCTTTACCATCTTAAATCTCACCTTTTGATTGAGAAACTCCTCCAGAAAATTCTGCCAATTCTGGCTTTCCCTCTAATTGCTGTAAGTATTGTCTCCAGAAGTCTACTGCTGGAAGAGAGCGAGCTCCCGGAATTCTAGGAAAAGATTGTATCCCAAAGGCTCTAACCGGCCCTCCAAATTGCAACGCTCCCATCCCAGCGCCAGGTCTAATCAAATAAGTTCTTGCCAGATTAGATAAAGCCCCTTGATAAAGAGGCGATTGAGATAATCCCGATCCTTGTCTTAATTGTCCGAAATCGTAAGGCATTATTCTTAATCTCCTTTCTCTTGACTGCCTTGATGCGAATATCCAAATACAAACGGAAGTAAAGGAAGAGCAAATGGGGCAACTGTTGCGCCTGTTCCACCTTCTCCAACTATAGCCCCTTCAGGAGCTATTTTTCCCAATAAACTGCTTACTACATCTCCTAGCAAACCTGATGTCCCTGCATTCGCCGCCTTTGTCATTATCTTTGTCATTATCGCAGATTTCGCAAGGTCGCTTACTGCACCTTGATAAAGTGGAGATTGGCGTAAAGAGCCTAATCCAACTGGGGAACGATATGTATTGTAAATTCCGTAATCTGGCAAATCAATTGACATAAAGATTATCTCCTTTGATTATTTAAGGCTCTTTGTCTTTGTTCTTCTACATCAGCTAAAAGCTGAGATAAATGAACTATAGCATTCATACCAGGAGCTCCCCAGAGATCAACATACCTCCTGGGAACTACAATTCTTTCTCCGTGAGCTCCCTCAAATATAAGCACTGGCATTCGATCATAAAGCTCCTTCCGAGCATTTATATTGCCACCAGCGGCCTGTGGCACGTTAATAGGTTCTCGCCTATTATCGTTTAGCGGATCATAATTTTGGTCATCTGCCAGTCTAAGAGGAACCCCCTCTCCTCTTCTGAGCGCGTCTCTAAGACTCCGGGGAATCAAGCTTGCCGGATCAAAATATGTTCCTTCATTTCCCATTTTTCTAGCACCTCCTAAATTTTAGATTAACTAATTTGAATCTTTTGTCAAGTCTAATGCATCTAAAATAATGATGAAGCTGAATAGGATATATAAAGCCGAGATTTGGATAATGACATTCATCTGGATGAATCATCTTATGCGTTGTAGATTTGGTTATCTTCCAAGCGATTTTTATTATTATATGGACGATATTACTTACATAATAGGCGCCCTTGTGCTTGTATCTTTTTATTGTCTTATGTTCTTGTTTGTTCTCACTATCGGACAGCATCCAAATTTTTTTCATAGCTGGTATAATATCTGCGCTCGTCTTCTCAGACATCACGGCGGGCTTATGCCAACGATTATATTCACAGTGCTGATTATAGCAGACATCTATTATGCTTTTTCTCAAAAGCTCAATAATCCTTATCGTATTTATGACGACCTTCAAGGCTATCACTGGTCATCCCCCTGGTATCACTGGTGGCTCCCCGCCTTGTATGGTTTCAGCTTCATTCCCTGGGAGTGGCTCTCCGATTGGCGAGATCATCTCTCCAGTTGGCGGAACCATCTCTCCTCCTTCAGCTCCCTCCTCAGGCGGTATTTCCATAGCTTCTAAACCCATTGGCGGTTCTGGCTGAGGAATAGGTATTGGCGGTTGCTGAGGTTTTCCGCCTTGTTGTATTTCTTTAAGAGCGTCTTGTTGTCTGATAAGTTTCTGCTTAATCAATTCCCGATGTTCATCTATATGTTTAGATAATCCCTCGTATTCGGCTGGATTACGCAAATAAGCTGGATTATTAAATTCTTGCTCGTGTTCAAATATATGTGCCGAATGGTCTTGATGATCATTTGCGTGAATAGAAGGCTCTATTGGAAGCCCTCTTCTGATTTGCTCTCTGGTTTCTGCTATTATCAGCCTGTTTTCTGTTCTAGCAAGCTCCGTAGAGCGTGTCAGGTTATTAAGTAATTCTCTTGAGTATGGAGTATCTATCATTCTTAACCAAGCGACATTATACGGATACTTGCTTAAATCTATTGCACCGTATTTTTGAGCTTCCAAGCTCATTGCTATTTGACCTGCTTTAGATTGCGGAGTAGCAGACCCAGCTTCTACACGAACATCAAAATCAGACAAATCGTCCATAACGAAATCCGCTACTTCTATCCCATACCATCCCGGTTCTGCTAATGCACGCAGTTTTTCTTGAGGCATAAACTGCTTTAAGGCTTTAAGATAGAATAAGCCTGTTTTAGCCTCTGCCTGTTCTATCATCTGGAATTGAGGCTGAAATTTTTTAAGACCAACTTCTTGTAATCTCGCAATAGCAAGAAAAGGCATCCGTCTTTGAGGCTCTATACCTTTATTAAGAGACCCCACAGTCTGCTCTTCAAATTTAGCATAGAGCCTATCAAGAATAGCTATAATATCCGGAGGTATATGAGGCGGTTCTGCCCATCTAGGCACCCCAGAAGCTCCTTCTGCAATTTCCCAAATACCAGGCTCATCTGTCAAATCCTCATCTCGTAACCTGCAAGATTTAGGAACCATTAACTTTAAGACCATTGTTTTGACACGATTGGTTAGAATCATTGTCCAAAGCAGATTGATTAACCGCTGATGATTGATAACAGATTCTGGCAATCCTCTACCCCAGATACTAATCAAGCCAGGCTCATAAGTATATTGAACTATCCTATGTCCACCCCAGATAGATTTTTTCCAATTAGGTTTGCCGTTTTCCCATATAATTTTATCCCAATTGGGATGTTTTAATCCATCGTGAATTATTTTATCATCGCAAATTACCCAATGACCACCTTGCGGTTTATCTGGAGTTGGCGCTTCAAAATACTCTATTACTTCCTTTTGATCTGACCTTTCCTCTAGCGTCAAATCTCCACTCTCTTTATCTGCAAATATCTGTGTTGTTTTAGTTCCCGGTTTGAGTTTGACCTTATAGACTCCCTCTACGAATTCTCTATCCATATAGCGGTCTATAATCAACCAGGGGGATGTATTTATATCATCTATCCCAGCTGGACAAAATACTTCAAATCCAGACAGGATAGATATTTTTACATTCATTTTTACAGGAGCTTCTATCTCTATTGTTGGCTTTCTCCAAAGCGGGTCTTCATTAGCATCTGGCGGGACTTTTTCAAGCTCTGGACGATATTTAGGATTAGGTCTAACAACTTTTATTGTCTCTGCATTATACTCTTCTGGATGCACCCATTTGAATGCAGTTCCGCAAATAATAGTCCAGAGAATACATTTAAGATGATCAACCAAATAATTAGTCTGATGTCTTAAAGCATCAAAGATTTTAGTGCCTACTCTTGCTATATCTTCTGCTCTTTGTCCCGGAATAGTAGGCACAAGATATAAAGCTCCAGGCTCTGACGCTAATTCCGCAAGAATTATATGAGTGGCAAGTTTTATCTGATTATCAATCATTACGAAAATCTTACCCTTCTTGCGGAGTTCCTCTAGCTGTTCATCCGTTGGGATCAATACTCGTCCTGTCTCTTCAGACCGAACTGCTAGCTGATGACCGAGATAGAAATGAAGATTTAAGAGCATCTGTTGAGTGACGCTCTTTTTAGAATTTTGAGCAGTGCTTAAGCGCTCTTTTATCTTTTTTACAACTGGGTCTTCGTTATTCATAAGCATTATTTACCGCTAATCCGTTTAGCGACATTATGAATAGCGGTTCTCATTGCACGCTTTCTACCTTGTGCAGATAATTCCTGAAACCTCTGTTTTCCGTATTTCTTACGACCTATCCAAGCCGCAAGAGCCGCCGGATTACTTGCCCCTCTTTGTGCAAGTTTAGCTTTTAATTGTGCAAATCTTTCCCCAGAGCCTAATTGAGGTTTAGCCATTTTTTCACACACCTCCTATTGATTTTACGAATTTTTCCCAAGTCCAAATCTCCTCTTGAGTCTCTTTACTTTTCTCTTCTCCTTTTTTCTCATATAATTTTGTCAAATCTTCCAGCCATTCATCTGGCTTTTTTCCAAACAGGCTAGGCAATTTTTCTAAATCTATGTTTTCTAAATTATTAGCCTGTTTTAATTCCTGTTCTGTAGCATACAATAAATCATCCAACTTGTCAACCAAGTTATTTACAAATATCCAAACTTTTCTGCGCTTAAATAATTTTAGCAAGAATTTCCTCATCACATTCCTCTATCCGTGCCAGTATATCCTCATAATTTACTAATATCAAATTTTTTTCAGGTGTCAAGTTTCCAATATAAATCGGGAAACAGACAATATCGCCAATATGAATGTTTTGAACTTTATCTCCAATATCTACGACTTTTCCTATTTGAGGTCGTATTTGAGCTTCATCTGGGATGATAATTCCGCCTTTTGTTTTGTCTTTAATCTCTATTCTGATTAACACATTCTCTCCCAAAGGTTTGATCTTCATCACACTATACCTCCTATAACAGAAATTAAATTTAATTTTCTTGGCTCTGGTCTCTTGCTTATCATCTCTTCTCTTAAACTATCCATTAAAATTTCCTTTTCATCCTTTCCCTCTATAGGCTGATTCTCTACACGACCTAACATAAGGATACAAGACTCCAAAGCATCTAGCAAATCGTCATGCCCTTTAGGATATTGCATCAATTGAGTTATAAGTTCAGTTTGATTGTCTTGAATTTTTATTAAACCAGATTTGATTAAAGGGACTAATCTTAATATACGATGCTGTTTTTGTTCTTTTGTGGAATGAATTATAGGGCGGATAGCAGTTAAGTTCTTCTTACGAACTGTTTGAGCATCTTCTAAAATTTTAGCAAATAAAGCTTGAAAAGCGTTTGCCTCAAATCCTATTTCCGGATGATAGGTTTCATCTATTCTGAAAATTTCATCTACAATTTCATCTACATTCCGCCTTCCTTGTTCAGCCTCTATTATCCAGAAATAGTGCCCATCATTTACAGCTACTACGCTTGCTGTATAATCAGAGCGCCTATTTACAGAACTTGCAAAATCAAAATAAGCTTTTGGCTCTAAATCCTTAAAATTAGGCGGTAAAGTCCCCACCGGAACTATGCAACGCTCTATCCACTCTTTTTGAAATTTGGAAGTCTCTGGAGAAATAGGATTATTATAAAGCTGGCAACTAGCTATATCCGGCCCCATATTTTTTTCAGCTTCTTTTAATGCTCTCAATGGAAATCTGCTTGGAAATAAAGGAGTCCCATCAGGCTTTATAGCCCCTCTTAAAAGAACATCATAAGTGCCATTATTTAATAGCCAGCCATAAGCATCATTGAAATGATACCTATTCCCAACTACTATTATCTCTCCACCAGGATTAACTATATTCTCAATATACTTCAAAACCTCTATAGGTCTTTCAAGTCCTGTCTCTGTCTTGACATTCTCTTGATTAACTAAATCATCTAAAATGCAAATATCACAATGCACACCTGCTATTGTAGTTTCCGCTCCAACTGCTCTGCAAGAAGCCATCGTGTGATCCAATGGAACAGGTTTATTCGCCTCTGGATCCCAAAGCTGAATCTCTAATTTTGCCCAAATAGCTTTATTCTTGCCCTTTAACCTAGACCCATAAGCAAAATCACCAAATAAAAAAGATAACTCCTTATTGTTCTCAAGCTGATGCTTTATCCCATTCAGAAATTCTCTCGCCTTCTCTGTATTATGAGAAACTATCAAAACTCTTAAATTCGGGTTACTTATCCAACGCCAAATCGGATACCCAACTGTGCAAATACTACTCTTGAAAAAACCACGCGGGTCTAAAATCAACAACCGCCTCCTGGTCGGTCTCCCAGAACGCCTCCTGCCACTTAATTCAAAACCAGGAACTAAACTTATACGATTGCTACCATCCCCAGGAGTCTTTGCTAAAAAATCACATAACTGCGAGTGAGGCTCTACCCGCATATCACCAAAACCTAATAACTCCTTGCAAAAAAAGAAAAAATTAGACTTGTAAAAATCCCTTAAATCTAAATAACGCTGATAAGCATCTTTGTCAGAACCCTCAGAAGAAGATAGCCCGCTTATGTCAATTGGCTGATAACTCTCGCTCACGCCGTCTCCTTAATATCTCCTCCTCAAATCGCTTCATCTTGCCCTGAAAATCTGTATCCACATTCCTTAAATCGCCAGACCCCATCAATGCCCATATACGAATCAACAGCTTTACCCCCTCCACTCTCTTAACTAAATCATCAGCAGAAAATAATTCACGCAATACCTCCGCAACAGCTACCTCATCTATCCCCCTATCCTTCAACGCCTTTATAAGCTCATCCTTCTTCATACCCCTAATTCTAACACGAAAACTCCAAATTGTCAAGACTATAAATCTCTTTTCTTGAATCCTTTACCTATCTGCAAGCGTCTAAATATATAGAAAACGCCAGCGATGACCTGACCTCCTTGTTAGGATAAGTTGCCTTCCAAAACCCTCCTGACAAGACCACCCAGTCATCGCTGGCGCCTCCCTTTTACTTAAAACCCTCAAGCCTAACCATAAAATACCCATCTAAAAGCGATTAAATCAATTATAGGGCGTTCTAAACCAGAAACCAATATACCCCCTTAATAAAACACGAAAATGTCTTATAAACGATTCTAACGCATTTAAGACTAAAAATTTTTTTGCGCAAAATCGGGATGACTCATAGTATTATGGGTGGCGGGGCGGGGGCTTCAGGGGGGGGCTTGGGAATTCTGGAAAAATTCAATAAAATCAATGAGTTAGATAAAGCCTATCTGATAGCAAACTTCCTTATAGAATGTTGCGAGCGATTATAAGTCGTTGATTTTATTAAGATTTCTTCTTATTTTTTTTCTCGTCTCTTTTTTTCTCGGCGCCCTCGCCCCAGCTGTTATGCTACACGCGAGATCCTATTTTAAAGAGCGGTTGAAAAGCTGGAGAAAAGCAGGTAAAAAGCTATATCCTTATCCCTATTCTATCCCTATCCTATCTATATCCTATCTATCTATTCTATCTCTCTCTTTATCTTAGATCCCTAGATCCCTAGATCCCTAGATCTAAGGATCCAAGGATCCTAGATCTTAGATCCAAGGATCTAAGGATCTAAGGATCTTATCCATATTAGATCCCGGGTTATATTAGATCTTGATCTATAGTACGTATATTGTACGTATATTTAAATTATCTGGGCAAGCTTTTATAAGGAGAGCCTTGCGAAAGACCGCTTTAGTGGCTAGATGTTGGTCTCTCTGGTCTCTCTGCATCTTTTGCGTTTGCGCTTTTATAGATATTTTTATTTTCTGCTTAAAAATCAATTATTTGTGGGCATATTTGCAAGATTTGCATTTTAGCCTTGCAAGATTTACAAGAAAATAGCTTGCGAGGCTCTTTATTTGATGGTCAGGTCAAAATTATTTTTAAGATTTTTTTCTTTATTTTTCAATGAGTTACAAGAATTTTTCAGAAAAAATTCAGAAAAGCGCATCGTTTGGCACGCTTTGCGCATCATAAAGAGTGCGGAAGGCAAGAAAAAACAAAGGAGGTCAGAAAAAATGAAAAGAAAATATGAATTAGTGGAGGCCAGGGACGGGTTGCATCGCATAAGGGCTCTTCGTGATTTTGGCTCGGTTAAGAGAGGCGATCTCGGCGGGTGGATTGAGAGTGAGCGGAACCTTTCGCATGCTGGAGATGCGTGGGTGTTTGATGGTGCGCAGGTCTCTGGCGATGCACGCGTATTTAATAACGCATGGGTAGGCGGAAGAGCGAAGGTCTCCGGGAGGGCGGAGATATACGGCAACGCAAGAGTCTCCGGCAGGGCGCAGATATCCGGAGAGGCGCAGATATTCGGAGAGGCTCGCATAACTGACAACGCGCTGGTCTCCGGCAGGACGTGGGTCTGCGATAATGCAGAGGTCTCCGGAGATGCGCAGATATCCGGAGAGGTTATGGTCTATGGGAACGCCCGCATCTGCGGAGAGGCAATGATTGCAGGAGATGCGTTGATCTGCGGAGATGCGAAGATATTCGGAGAGGCTCGCATCACTGGCAGGGTGAGGATAGAAGGCGGAGAGATATTAGAGGAGGTCAGACCGCTTTTAAGGCGGTTTTAAGGGGGTCAGAAAATGAGAGATAGGGTGGATATTTTTAAGGGGATGGCAAAAGAGACAAGGATAGAGGCTCGGCTGGAGAGGGAGCGAGCCGAGCGGAGGGCGCAAGGCTTTATCGCCGAGATAGAGAGAGAGCGTGCCGATGAGGAGCAGGTATGGGATGCGCTCCTTGCAGGCGCCAGCGATTTTTCTTGTGGATAAACGAATCTTTAGACGCGCCGACCGCGTCTAAAGGGATAGGGTGGTCAGAGCCAGTCGGGTGGGCTGGCAAGAAAAAACAAAGGAGGTCAGAAAAAATGGGAACAAAGGAAGCGATCAGGCAAATGGTCAAGAGGCAGGAGCTTTTGTCTCTGCTGGAGCGTCTGGCTCAAGCGGAGATTGAGTTCCGCTTGAAGGGGCTGGTTGCGGGCGCCGAGGAATGCGCCCGAGAGATAGAGGCTCTCTATCAGAGCCTCGCAGAGAGGAGGTGCTAAAAATGAGCAGAAAAAAACAGGGCGTTGTCTTGCAACTAACAGATAGGGCAGAGATAGCATCTATTGCTGTAGCTCTTCGGCATTTAATCAGAGGGGAGAGGTGCACTGGAAATACTGCTTCATATGCCCGCTCTGCTCTGAAGAAGCTTCAGCTCGCCCGGGGGCAGGTTGGAGGGATCAGAAAAGAAAGGAGAAGGAAAATGAGCAAAACCGGATTAGAGCCGTTGCGAGATCTGCTCAAGACAGGGAAGATGATAAAATGCAGATTTTGCGATGCCACTTTGCCGATTGAGAAGCTCGGCGAGTCGGCTGAGTTGGTGAATGGCAGGATGCGAGGCTGGCAATGGGGAACATCGGGATATATTTGTCCCCACTGCGTGCCGGGCTGGGAAGCAGAGATGGAACGCCGGTGGGAAGCTCGTCAGAAAAGGAAAAGGCGGGCAGGGGTTAGAGCAAGCTCCGGAAAGCAGACCGCAGAGGTAAAGGAAAGGAAGGACTAAAATGCACTGGACGCAATTAAAAGAGCAATATCGGCGGGAAGCATATCAAAAGTATGAGCAAAGTCAAGCTCTCTTGCGGGAATTAAAGCCCATCGGGAGAGTCAACGAGTGGGGAGAAATTTTCGGCGTTGAACTCAAGAGGGGATGGACATCCACCCGGATTGCGGGACAGATGTGGATTTTCAAGAAAAAAGGTTTTGACCAGAAAAAAGCGGAGCTGGCTGATGCTCTCTGGCAAGAGTGCCAGAGGCTTTTGACAGAGGCGGCTAAATACGGCTTTACAATACCAAAGCCAGGATGCACGACGGGGCGAGGACGCAACTACCTCGCCTCTCTCCAATGGCACTATGAGCAAGGCTTGCTCAATGAGGAAGAGCAAAAATACTATTGGAAGGAAATGGAGTTTTGGGCTAATAATCCCGGAGCAAGCTATGGGGTTATGCAAGACGACGGGATGCTTAAGCCTGTCTATTCAAATGCTGGGAGAAGATGACCAGCCGCAGAGCCGGGCGAGATCGGCACGCCGGGAGACCGGCAAAGGGGGATAAAAATGAGGGAAATTTTAAATCAGAGACTTAAAGACCCGAGGAATAGGGCGGAGGCAGAGGCTATTTATCCGCTTCCGGATGGGGTCTATGAAGAGGAGCCGGATCCTATCGTCTGCGGGCAATGCGGAGCAGAGATTCCGGAACTCGGCTCATTCCCGGAAAACTGGGAATGGGGCGAAGATGAAAATCTCTGTCCCGCGTGCAAAGAGGCAGGGAAGGAGGTTGAAAATGCTATTTGAGAAATACCGCCCCAGAACCTTTGAAGATATAGTGGGACAGGAGCGTGCCGTAAAAATCCTGAAGGCGCAACTCAAGCAGGATAGGGGAGCCCTCTGGCTGGAGGGCAACCCCGGCACGGGGAAGACCAGCCTTGCCTATTGCTTTATACGGGCGCTGGGCATAGACAGCCCCGGCCTTTGGACTGCGTGTGTCCGGGAATATAACGGCGTGGAGTTTAATCAGGCGGTTTGTCAAACCCTAGACTTTGATCTTCAATATGTGCCCTTCGGGCCGGCAAGGGTCATTCTTGTAAATGAGGCATCAGAGATGACCGCGTGGGCACGCAGCTGGCTTATGACACGCCTTGAAAAAATCCCGTCCAGAACTTGGTTCATATTTACATCTATGTATCCCTTGCTTAAAAAGGACGCGCAAGGGGAATTCTTATTTGAGGAGACGGAGTCAAAGGCTTTATCCAGCCGGATGCTAACAATAAAGCTGACTAATCAGGGTCTGGCGCCAGTTTTCGCCGCTAAAGCCCATCAAATAGCCGAGGCTGAAGGGCTGAACGGCAGACCGCTGGATGATTATGTGAAACTAGCTAAAGAGTGTCAAAATAATTTACGAGAGATGTTATCAAGGATAGAAGCAGGAGCTATGCTCTGATATGCTTTTATCCCGGAACGCCGACCGCAGAGGCAATGCCGGAAACGGCAAGGGGGGATAAAAATGGAGAGAAAATGGAGATTGTTGAGGGAGCAGAATGGATACGCTCTCTGGGTGTTAGAGGGCGATCCTAATGTTGGCACGGTCACGGGCATTAGCCGAGAGCGCTGGTGCGTATATTCGGCGATGCCGGGAGATAACCCAGCCCGAGGGGGGGGAGATGGATGGCTCGTCTCTCTAACTGGGGGATCAACTATGTGGCATCTCCCTACTCTCTGGGGTATGCCAGGCGAGTTTTCAGGAGACTGGTAGAGGACGCTAATCGGAGATATAACTATCATTTAGACGAAGCCGGGGAGACCGGCAAGGAGATTTAAAATGAGCAATAATTGTAAAAAAAATTGGGAGAAAGTTCGCACTTATAAAATGACACATAATTGTTCCTGCTCTGAAGCGCGTAAGGCTCTAGGATTACCTAAAAAAGATCGTCGGCGAAGACCGGGACCTTCTTATTATTGGACGGACGCGCCTTGCAAAAATTGCGGACACTGGATTAGAAAAGAAGACCTTGACAGGTTTGGATTATGCCCGAACTGTTCGCCAGATAGGGATGAGGACGAGCCGGGATTTGATAGGGCTGATCCGCCTTTGTGGAGACAAGACCGGAAAGATTTAGAAACCGGCTCGGATTGACTAATTTTTAAGATCATTTAGGAGAAGAGAGATGACTAAATGCGCAAAATGCGGGTTTAATATCTGGAACGGAAGCCTCTGTCCTAAATGCGCAGGGGACTGGCTGGAAAAAATGCGCAAAAGCGCAGAGGCAGAGAGAGCAGAGCAAGAGATATATTGGGCAGGCGTAGAAAGAGACCGGCAAAGGCAAAGGCTGGCTGAATTAGCAGAGGCACGGAAAAGGGAAAGAGAACAGAGAAAGGGGGAGAGAGAATGAGCGATAAACTAGGACTATGTTTAAGAGCTTTTCTGGAACCGGCAATGAGAATGCCAGATGGCTCCATTAGAGTCTGGACTTGCATAGACGGACTGCAAGAATTATTTGAGATGGGCGGAGAGCTTGTCTTATTGAATATCCAGACAGGAAAAGTGGTTTTTGTAGTAGGGAAACTAGAAAAATTTAAGAAGCGTGAATCGCTTGACCTATTCCCTGCATCTAAATAAAATAAAAAACGAAAAGTGTTTGAAAATAAATACTTGAAAGCGCCCTTCCCTTATTTTGGCGGAAAGGCGATGATAGCGAACATAGTTTGGAAAGCGCTTGGACAGCCAGACCATTACCTAGAACCTTTCTTTGGCTCCGGCGCAGTGCTATTAGCGCGTCCGAGCTATGACCCTAGAAAACATACAGAGACTATTTGTGATAAAGACGGATATGTAGCTAATGTCTGGAGAGCGTTGCAGGCTGACCCGGACGCTGTCGCAAAGGTTTGTGATTGGCCGGTGAACCACGCAGATTTGTCTGCCCGGAGAAAAAGACTTCTGGAAAATAAAAATCGCCTATTAGAAAATTTGATTGCAGATGACAAATGGTATGATGCCGAGCTTGCAGGTTTTTGGATTTGGGCGGCAAGTTGCTGGATCGGCTCTGGATTGACTCGTATCGGCCAAAGACCGCATTTGAGCAATTCCGGAATGGGCATCCACGCCCTCGGACAGATACCTCATTTAAGTCATAAAGGCGATGGCGTTCACGCTCTCGGTAAGATACCGCATCTATGCGATAAAGATGTAGGCGTGCATAGAATTAGCCAGACGCCTCATCTAGCAGATAAAGGCAAAGGAGTCAATGCTATCAGCGAGATACCTGATATAGGCGGAGGATTTGGGAAAGGAAAAGGCATACACACTCTCGGCAAGAGACCACAATTAGTCTGCTCAAGCCTAGAAAATACTGCTCCGGATAAAGATGTCAGAGACCCCTATAACATTAACATTTATCGCTGGTTCCGGGTTTTATCGGAACGGCTCCGCTATGTTCGCGTGGTATGCGGCGACTGGACACGGGTATGCGGCGGAAATTGGCAGGACTCTTTAGGCGTTTGCGGTATATTTTTTGACCCGCCCTATGGAGACCCAGACCGTGATGATGTGTATGGAGAGAATGACGATTTTGAAATTGCGCATAAGGTCAGGGAATGGTGTCTGGAACGGGGCTCAAAACCTACCTATCGGATAGTATTGGCCGGCTACGGAGAGCATAAAGAGCTTTTAGAAAACGGCTGGAGAATGAAAGTCTGGAAAGCAGTGGGTGGTTATGGGAATATCGCAAGAGGAGAATCTAAAGGAAAACGGAATAGGTTCAGGGAAACCCTTTACTTTAGCCCCTATTGCCTGAATAAAACCTTATTTGATTAAAGATTTGAATCGTTTGAGCCAGATGATGCGTCTAAATAATAGACAAAAGAAAGGACAAAATTGACAATTTTTCAATTAAATCAATGAGTTATGATGGACAAGAAGTCTGACAAAATAGAGACAAAGATGCAAATATAGCAGAAAATAGTTAAAAAGGGGGTTAAAGAATGATTAAAACCATCAATGTCGGCAAAGAAAAATTTTTCAATGGCGAATATGTAGCCAAACTTTTAGACAAAATTATCAAAGACTTGCAGAGTTTGAGAGAAGAGCTAGAGAAAAAAGATGAAGAGAAAAGAGACACAGAACAAAGCTCTAGCAATTAAAGCTCGCACAGAGCTTGCTAGAGATATAGCAGAAACGCTTGGATTGCGTCCAAGCGAATTATCAGAATTGAGAATAGAGTATTTCTGGCAACTGGACGAGCATAGGAATATAGTTCCCGCCGAGATTATTTGCCTTCACGGAAACCCAATCTGTATCCCGCCTAAACTTGGCGACAAAATTTTAATGTTTATTGTGAAACATTGTGATTCGCTTTACGGTTGGCTCTTTACTAAACATAATAGTCAAAAACCTATTAGCAGATTTGGGCTTTTGGCTATGAGCAGGCGCGAGGGAGAAACCTTCAGAGAATTAAGAAATCAAGCTATCCGGAATTTTGCTCAAATAGCGAGCCGTAGAGATGTCCAGATATTTGCTCGCCTAAAAGATCGGAAATATGTAAATAAAATAGTCCGGGAGGTGAGAGAAGAATGAACGCTCTACCTATAATGAAAGTAGTTTCTATCCCAGATGAAGACATAAACCGGATTAAGGCAGTTATTCAAGACAATCCCAGGCTACAGCTATTCCTGAAAATAGCTCTTGGAACCGGCTTGAGATTAAGAGAAATATGCTCACTGAATATAGAAGACCTCTTGACTCCAGAAAACGAAATAAAAGAAATAATCAAAGTCAAAGTCAAAGGCGGAAGAGTAGTGGATACTTGTCTCTCTGATAATGTCAGGCAAGCTATAAAAGAATATATTCAAAGTCAACAATTGAAATTGGGCGCTTTATTTATAAGCAAACGCACAGGAAAGAGAATCACTCCAAATGGAATGTGGCGAGATTTTAGAAACGCTCAAATAAAAGCTGGGATTAAACAGCCTTATCACCCGCACCAGTTAAGGCATACTTTTGGAACTAAAATCGCCAGCCTATCTGGACAAAATCCTTATCTGGTAGCAGAGCTTATGCATCATAGATCGCTTAATACAGCTATGATATATATTCATCTATCAGAACAGCAAAAATTTGATACACTGAATAAAGTGGGAGAACTTATATGATAAAGCCTACTCTGAAAAAATTCTGTCTTGATTATCTGAAAAGAGAGCTTGACAAAGAGCTTAAGACGATAAAAACACTGACTTATTTTAAGCCAGTTAGCAAACTATTTGTCGGAGAAGGTTCTGAATTAGTCCCGATAGTTTTACTTAAGCTCCCAAGAAATCCAGCAATTTTTATAGGAATAAAAATCAGTCAAGAAGCTGGAGTGCAATTGATTAGACTTACGCCTCAAAATGCGATAAAATTAGGAAAAGAGTTAGCTAAATTAGGAGAGAGCGTAAAATGAGCCATTTTTATCCTCCTTTCACCAAGCTGGGGCTGGTTTGGGAAAAAGCCGATTTCCGAAAAGCCTCTGCCACCAAGCCAGACCCCAGCTGGTAAAAAATAAAAGAGGTAAAAATAAATGGAAAAAATATATTGCGATAGATGCCAAACAGAATTAAAGCTTAATTCTGTTGCTAATCATTTGGAGCTTACTCTCAAGCAGGCGAAAAAAACTTTCAAAATTAAAATTAAACCTATCAAAGGGAAATTATGCCTTGACTGCATCAGAGAAATTATTGTAGAACCGGAAACGCATTGGGAAATAAAGTAAAGGAGAAAAGATGCCTGAAAAAAACTTAGAGGAATTAAGGAAAGAGACTGACGAGAGTCTTAAAAAACTCTTGAAACAGCTGACAGAATATAATTTACTAATTTGGCAAATGGTAAATGCAATAAAATCCGACCTAGAAGAAGTCAATAAAATTTTAAATGAGAAAAAATGAATAAGGAAATTCATCAGAGCCAGCTAAATATGCTCTTCAGATGTGGAGTTCAATATGAATTCCGATATATCAAAGGCTTAAAAATTCCGCCGAGAGCAAGTCTAATCATTGGTTCTGGAGTTCACAAAGGGGCGGAGCATTCCTTTAGAAAGAAATGGCTAGAGAAAAAGCTCCCGCCTCTGGACGAAGTTCAGGACATAGCTAGAGATGAGGTTGTCGCCAGAATAGAGCAGGAAGGGATTCTGATAGACAACGGAAATAAATCGCTTAAAGAGGTCAAAGCCGAATGCGTAGACTCAGCAACAAAACTGGCTGGATTTCATCGGCAAACTCTTGCAGAACAGATAACCCCTAAAATTCCGCCTGAGCGGGAATTCAAAGTTAAATTATCAGAGCTTAACTGGACGCTTGCTGGCAGAATAGACCTTCTGGATACAGACGGCGTTTTGAGAGACTTGAAAACTGCATCCAAATCGCCCTCTGATCAAGAGGTAAAATCCAGCCTTCAATTAACTGCTTATGCTTTACCTTTACATCTGGAGTCAAAAGAGTCAGAAATACGGGTAGCCCTTGATACGCTAGTTAATCTAAAAGCTGGACCGAAATTAGTTCAGCAAGCTGACACTAGAACGCCAGAGGATTTTAATCGGCTTCTTAAACGGATAGCAATAGCTATCAGGAGCATAGAGAGCGGGAATTTTATGCCTGCCTATCCCGGCTCTTGGTGGTGTTCAAAAGAGTGGTGCGGATATTGGGATTTATGCCCTTATAGAGGAAGATAAAAAAATAAAAGAGGAGGTCAAAAATGACAAAATCAAAAGAAGAGTTTGAAGGGAAAATTCAAAAGATTGAGCAGGAACAGGCTCTTGTGGAGTCTGAACAGGCGAGAGCTGAGATGGAGGTCAAAAGCCAAATAATGCTTGCAAGGAAATTTCCAAGAAATGAGACAATGATCCGGGATAAAATCCTGCAAGCCTGCAAAAGAAGAACCTTTGCGCAAAAGGCTCTTTATTCCTATCCTAGAGGCGGAACCCAGATCATCGGTCCCTCTATCAATTTAGCGAAAGAGCTTGCACGGCTCTGGGGAAACTTGATCTATGGAATGATGATTGTAGAAGATACTGATGAGACACGAACTATTCGGGGACTCGCCTGGGATCTGGAAACTAACACGAGGGAATTTGATGATATTAGTTTTAAAAAGCTTGTTCAACGCAAAGGTCAGGGGTGGATCGTCCCCGATGAAAGGGATTTGAGAGAGTTAACTAATCGGCACGGGTCAATTCTGAAACGAAATGCTATTCTGAACTTGCTCCCAGCTGATTTAATTCAAGAGGCAGTAGAGACCTGCCAAAAGGCTTTATCTAAAGTGAGACCTGAAGCGATTTTAAAAGCTTTTGAGAGCCTAAATGTAGACAAAAAAACTCTTGAAGCTTATCTAGGACATCCGATTGAGGAAACTAATGAGAATGAGAGAGCTCAATTGCAGGGAATCTATAATGCTATCAAGGACGGACAGGTAAAGCCAGAGGAAATTTTTAATACTGGAAATAAAAACCAAGAACTCATTCAGGCTGAAGTTAAAGAGAGTTTATTTGAGGAGACAAAAAATGGTTAAATATAATGGATCAGTTGTAGATGAGAATGTAAAGCTGTTCAAGCCTATCCCAGCTGGAAAATATCCAGTTGTCATCAATGATATAACCGTTGCTACTACTAATAAAGGAAATGAAATGTGGAAAATACGATTTATCATCTCAGAGGGAGAATATAGCGGACGATTTGTATTTGACAGAATTGTCTGGAGCAATAATGAATATGCGCTTGCTAGACAAAAGCAATTTCTCAAATGTTTTAACGCCTATCACGAAGGAGAATGGGAATATCATCCTCAATATCTGATTGGGAAAAAAGGAGAAGTCATAATAGAACTCGGAGAATATAACGGAAAACCTCAAAATAGAGTGCCTTTTGATGGGTATCATACTTACGCAAATAAAGAAAAAGAAGAGGAGAAGATACCATTTTGAAAATAAAAATCTTTGGAATTGGAATAGGGGTTTTAGCAATCATTGCGATTTTGTCTTGGGCTTATTCTAGCCTGAATAACCGCTATCGGATAGCCCTGCAGACTATAGAACAGCAGAAAAAAACTATCATTCAGCTTGAAAAAGAGCGTGAGGAATGGCTAAAAAATCCTAAAATTTTAGAGGTAATAAAAACAGAAACTAAATGGAGAACTAAAATACCTCCGCCAGAGGATATACAAAAGATTTGTCAAGAGGCTATCTATAAAAGAACTGCAGAAGACCCTGAGAAAATTGTCCGGGTGATAGACGAGGATTTTCTGCATAAGCCCCCAAGCTTTGAATTTACAGAGAAAGGCAAGAACTGGCTCCTTCAGCCAACCAAAGAATGCTTAAAATCGCTTGAGGATTGTCAAAATTCGCTTAAAAAGGCATCAAAACCTGCATTTGCTATCATTGAATACTCTTTTATAGAGTCTTATGCCTTGCCAGAACAAGCAATAACATCAGATTTATGGCTCTCTGCTAAATTTGGCGGAGATAAATTAAGAGTCGGACCCGCAATTGGAGCAGAAATAGGACTTCTACCAGATAGCTCCGCTGAATGGACTATAAAAGCTGGTATTCAAATATCTGGAGATATTTGGAGTAGATAGAGAGGGGAACAATGAACCTTGACTTAATGAAATTACCTGCATCGCATTTTAAGATTGCGATAGTTTGCTTATTCTTGACTGACCAAGAAACCGGAGAGCTTATAATTAGTGCCAGAAAATTGGCAGACATCTGCAGAGTTAGCAGAATAGTAGTTAGAACAGCTCTTAAAAACTTAACCGAATTAGGGCTTCTAATTATAGAAAACTCGCAAGGAAAGCAGAAAATAAAAATAGCCCACCCAGAAAGCCAATTTTCATCAATAAAATCAGAGATTTGCAAACAGGCAGATTTCAAAGATAGCCCACCCAAGATAGCAAAAATAGCCCACAAAATAGCCCACCCAGAAAGCCAATTTTTGTCAATAAAATCAGATACCTATAAACAAGACGATTCTTTAGATAGCCCACAAAATAGCCCACTTTCGCAAAGCTTGCAAAAAACATTTATAGATATATCTAACGTTAAGCAATTAAGTATACCTGGATTATATATAACAGTTAAAGATAATAATATTACCCCCCCGGGGATCCCCCCCAAAAAATTAGAGAGTCCTAGCCCTAAAAAACCCACTAAAAAGAAGACTGATAAGGATAACCCGCCTGACCCTAGAGTCAAGCAATTTGTAGATAAAGCTTGCCAGTCATTTAAAGAAAAGACCGGCAAGCCTTATCCGAATTCTGCTATCCCCCGGATAGTTAAGCAGGTAAAATCATCCTTATCATCATACTCTCTGGATGACCTTCTAAACTTTTGGCATAAATATCTGAATACAGAATTTTGGTTTGATAAAGGAACCGGGAAAAGCCTAACGGTCTTTTTCAATCATCTGCCAGAGATAGTTAGCTATAAACCCTTAAATGCCCAATCTGTAAAACAAGCTGGTTCTGTTCTAACTATAACAGAGCTAATTCAGATAAAAGAAAAAGTCAAACGAGGAGAAATAACTATGGAACAGGCAGAGATGATGCTTATGCCTAAAAATAGGGAGATTAACTGATGGATAAGGGGGTATATCGCATAAGGTCTCAAAAACGCCCTATAATTGATTTAATCGCTTTTAAGAGGTATTTTTAAGGGGGGTCTCGGAAGACAGGAAGGGGGTATTGAATGGCAGAAAAAGGTTTAATTGAACAGGTTGCTCAAAAAGGGAACATTTTTCTGGATCAAGTGCAAGAGATAAAAGGACAGATAATGGGGCAATGTAAACGCCATCCGGGAATCTGGTATCCTGTAATAGCCCCAGCCGAGAGCCTAGATGTATTTGGGAAATATATTGCAGTTGCCTGTCCGGAATGTGATAAGGAATGCGAAGAATGGCAAGAAGGGCAAAGAAAAAAAGAAAAAGACTTAAGAGTTAGAAATTTAATTAGACACGCTTGCCTACCGCCTAAACACCTAGAATTCCTGAATAAGCATCCATCTGTTTTGCCTTATTGTGAAGGACAAGCGCAAGCTTTTTCATTATTCTGGAAAACCATTCAAAGACCTCATACCGGGGCAATTTTATACGGTAATCAAGGAACTGGGAAGAGCCTAATGTTAAGCTGGGGTATTTTCAGGCTTGCCAAAGAAGAACTCGCTGGCTTTTATACTACCGCTCTGGAAATCTATCAGGAATGGAAACGAGATTTTCAGCACGAGATAGAGTTCAGGGATACCCTCTGTTCCTATGATATTCTAGCAATAGACGAAGCAGACATATTCCCTCGCCATAGAGCAGATAGAGGAATTGAGGGAATCTGGTTTCTGCTCAATCAAATAATCACTCGCAGGATAGATAATGATCTTCCAATCTGGCTTGCAACTAATGCTACGCTCCAAGAGCTTGAAGAAATATATGGCTCTCGCTCTATAAGACGGATATTGCAAGACGGAATAGCGATAGAGTGTAACTGGAATAGTTACCGGGACTTTAATTTTATAGGGAGAGAACAATGATTCAATTTTTTGTAGAAGGAGAACCTGCGCCAGCAGTCAGGAAAAATAGAAGCGATAGATGGCGCAAAAGGAAAAGTGTTGAAAAAGAATATGAATGGCGCAACTGGCTTACTTTAAGAGCAAGACAATTCCGGACGCAATTTTTCAATCTGGAGTTCCCAGTCCGCGTGAAAATAGATTTTTATTTTGAAGGGAAGACAGGTAAAGTGGATGGAGACAATCTTTTTAAGAGTGTAGTAGACGCTCTTGTTTATGATGGTCTTATCCCTGATGATTCAATCAAATACATCAGCGAAGGCGTTTGGAAAATCTTCTCAAACGCTCCAATGACCAGCGGAGCGATGATCACGATTGAGGAGACGAAAAATGATTGATTATTTGAGTAGAATTTTACTGATGGTCTTTATTGCTTTTATGATAGCGCTCTCTATTTTAGGCATTATCTATATCGGTCAACTATTAAATCATAAGTCAGACCCTTCGCCGGAACCTTCAGACCTAGAACCGGTTATGATTTGTCACGAGTTTCTTGACGGGAAATGGACTTGTCAGTTTGTGCAGGTTAAGAAAGTGGATGACAAAAAATGAATTTGATAGAGAATATAAAAGATATTCCGGCTCAATGCTATGAATGCGATTGGAGAAAACCCTGCCGTAATGGCTGGTTTTGTAATCATCCAGCAAGCGACAAGAAAATTCAAATCCGTCATCCATATTGTCGGCTAAAAAATTGCCCGTTAATAAGAGGGAGCAAAAATGAAAATCAAACTTAAATTTTTCATTGCTAAATGCCCTTATTGTGGGGCTCTTGAAATATGGCAGGAATATGAACCAGGAGCTCAATTTTCCCATCCAGACTGGGATTATGAACGAGATAAGCTGGCTCCGTGCTTTCATATTAAGCACGATACAATGAATTTTAAGAAAATGAGAGCAAGATTTTATAGTTCAAAAACGATAGGGAAAAGCAAGCAGGTTCTGATTAAGATTAAGGAAGTTGAGGTTGAGATATGAAAAAATCAAATAGCAAAAAACTTGTCAGCAAGAAGCGCTGGCAAGAGTTTGTGCGAAAAAATTCTTGTAATAGCTATGGTCTATCAGTCTGTTTAGCCGTTTTAATGCTATGGGAGGCTGGCGTAAAAACAAGAAATGAGGCATTAGAGAAACTATTAGAATGGCACTTAAGATTATCGGGTTTTCAAGCTGAAACCGCTATTGATATAGCGCTTAATAAGCGTCCGCAGAATTGGCTAGATAAAAGTATGTGTAAGGTGATGAGAGCTAGGAAAGAGAGGTGGTAAATGAATAAGGTCAAATGTGAAGCTTGCGGGAAAGAGGTGGACTATGTGATGTCTTTCAAGACACGGGACGGGAAAACTACACGGCAAATCTGCTCTGATTGCTTCAAAAAAGCAACGACTGCGCTTCTGGAAAATTTAAGAAGAAAAAGGGGTGAAAAAAAATGAGTAAAAGATTTAATATCATAGCGATGAGCGGCAGTTATTGCGTTTGTCCTGAGTGCGGTTGTGAAGATTTTGAGAAATACCCAGAGCCGATTGAGATTGATGGCAGGATTTATAATACCCGTATAAGATGCTGTGAATGTGGCTGGGTTGGATTTGATGATGATACCATTGAGGCAGAAGAGAAAGGGGGTGAGGAAAATGATAAAAATCTCTAATCCTGATACATCAGAGATATACGACACTTGGCATCTATGCAAAAGATGCCTCAGCGTATATACGCATAGTCAGGGGGATTTTGAGGTTAT
>Ga0207433_10002551_pt1 | contig 36944 bp, 36 predicted proteins | sample YelNatPaOPGAMG01_FD_187559 | JGI IMG/M metagenome (GOLD analysis project Ga0207433, IMG submission 187559) | Hot spring thermophilic microbial communities from Obsidian Pool, Yellowstone National Park, USA - OP-RAMG-01 (SPAdes) (version 3) | ecosystem: Environmental > Aquatic > Thermal springs...
ATTCATTCCCAGAACGGTTAAGGATGTCCTCGAAAGCGTTATGAAATACCATAATCCCATGGGAACCCACCAGAGCAAGCGAATGGCTTGGGCTGAAGGTTTAAACATTAAGACTTTTCCAAACGTGGCGAAGGCTGATGTCTTATACTTTGTTTGTTGTTCAACAGCCTATGATGTGCGGAACAGAGAAATCGCCAGAACCATGGCTGCCATATTTGAAAGACTTGGCGTTGACTATGCAACCCTAGGCGAAGAAGAGTGGTGCTGCGGAGACCACATCTTGCGTATGGGCGAGAAGGGTCTTTTTGAAATCTTGGCTGAGCATAATGCGGCGGTTTTCCAAAAGTTCAATGCAAACCGCATTGTCACAGTTTCACCCCACTGCTACAGCACCTTCAAAAACGATAGGCCTTACAAAGACTTGGGGTTAAACGTCCAGCACTATACGCAGTTTTTGGCTGAAGCCATAGAAAAAGGCAAGATTAAACCCTCAAAACGGGTTGAAAGGCGAGTCGCCTACCACGACCCATGCTTCCTGGGCAAACGAAACCAAATCTACGACGAGCCGAGACAGATTCTCCGCTCAATAAAAGGTTTAGAACTTGTTGAGATGCGAAGAACACGCGAAAGTAGCTTCTGCTGTGGAGGCGGAGCTGGCAGAGTCTGGACGGAAGAAGCAGACCCGGAGAAAAGGCCATGTGTAAACCGTGTTAAGGAAGCCTTAGAGATGGAAGTGGACACCATTGCAGTGGCTTGTCCCTTCTGTGTAACAACGCTGGAAGATGCCGTCAAAGTCCTAGAGGTGGAGAACAAAATAGCCGTTAAGGATATTCTTGAAATTTTAAAAGAAGCCCTATAACCTCTCCTTTTATTTCTATTCATGCAATGCCGGAAAAGTTTTCGGTTCCAAGGACTAAGGCGGTTTCACAACATTTTTGAAAGGTTATCTAGAATGGCCACATACGATTTTTCAAGGGTTATAAGCCCACCTGTGGGGCCGCCTTCCCCGACAACTATGTACTCGTTTGGCGCGTGGGCCCTTGCTCCGTGGCCAAGGCCTCCCATTACGAAGGGCAGGTTTAATGGTTCGAGGTTGAACATGCAGAAGGGGGCGCTTCCAGCCATGTGGGGCCATATTTCTGGTTCATAGCCAAATTCGCGGTAAGCCTTCAGCACGGCTTGGGCTGCTGGTTCGCGGATGCTTGTCTTAGCCCATCCATAGCCTTCCTCAAGCTGCACTATTTTTATTTCCTTAAAGCCATGCTTGTCCAAATGGCGCCTTATTTTTGGGATAACCTCTTCAACAGTCATGTTGGGGACGAGGCGCACATCAATCTTGGCTTTTATTTTATGGGGTAAAACTGTTTTCGTGCCTGGCCCCGTGTATCCACTCCATATCCCGTCTATGTTTAGGGTCGGCAAATAAAGATATTTCAGTAACGCCTCTTTTCCATGGACGTCGTCGATGAAACGTTCAACCCTCATCTCTTTTTTAACCGTTTCTTCGTCGAAGGTTTTCTCAAGCTTCTCTATCAACTCCAAGTCTTCTGGGCTTGGTGGAGCAGCGTTTTCGTAAAAGCCTTCCACCAGGACTGTGTTTCCATCCTTCGAGGTGAACGTGCTTAACGCTTGTATCATCCGCAGCGCTGGGCTGTCAACCCAAGCTTTGTTACTCCCATGGATGTCAAATTCCGTGGGTCCGTAACCCCAGCTTTTCCCGTCGAGTTCAAGTTCAAAGTAGACTATTCCCTTAACGCCTAAAGCCATCTGCACCTTGCCTTTTTCGTCTTGGTCTGCTGTTGGAAAGAAAACAGCATCCGCCTCCTTCAGTTTATCCATATACTTGTGTATAAACTCGGGCAGGTGGCGGCTTCCAAGCTCCTCCTCCCCTTCGGCCACGAAAATTAAGTTTAGCGGTATTTCCTCACCCACTGCTGTTATGGATTCGCATGCATTTAGAAAGGCACCAAGTTCACCTTTCGTGTTTATGGCTCCTCTTGCGATTAGGCATTTTCCGAAAGGCTCCATCTCAACGACACGCCCCTCTAGTGGGGGAACAATCCATCCGGGCTCGTCCACGGGCTGCGTGTCATACATCATGTATATTATCACGGTTTTCTCTGCGCCGGCATTGTAAAAGCCGTAAACAACGGGGTTGCCAGAAGTCTCCACAAGCCTTGCGTCTTTGCATCCCAACGCCTTAAAATAGTCCCTAATTAGGGCTGCACACTCCCTTATTCCAAGATTTTCAGCAGAAATTGAAGGTTGTCTAACAAGTTCTTGCAAGCGTCTTAAATGCTCTTCAAAGTGCTCTTCAATGTATTTAAAAACTTTCCCCCTATCCATTTGAACCGCTTCCAACAGCTTCCAGAAAATTAGCGCATATGTCTAATAAGGCTTCTGAAAATCAAGGCTCTGGATAATTTAATATATAAAAGGCTGAGAATTCTATTGGAGGAAGAGGGAAACTTTTGCCCTTAGATGACCCCCTAACCACTGCGCTGATAATTGTAGCTGTAGGGGTGATTATCACGTGCTCTATAATTGTTTATGCCATGAGAAAGAAGTGGAGAAAGGAGAAGCAAGCTGCGATTGCAGAAGGGGGGAAAGAAAAAGCCGAAACAAAGGTTTCACCCTTCAAAATCGTTAAGACGGTTTCTCCGGAAGAGGCTGCAAAAGCCAAGGAAGAGCTAAGAATACTGGATTTGGAGAGGGAAATCCTAAGCGACGCCATAAGACGCCTCTACGAGGCACACGCTGAAGGCAAAATAACAGAAGAAGAGAGAGATAGACTTGCCCAAACCTATAAGGAGAGAATGATGATTGTTAAGGAGGCCATTTCAAAAGACGAGTCTCTGGTTGCATTACACGAGCTTGAAGACATGCAGGAAGACCTAATAAAGCTTTTCAGCGAGCGCTTCGACGAAATAAGCGCAAAAATTGAGGAGCTGCGTTCAAAGGTTGAAGCCAAACCAATAAAGGAAATAACAATACCCACAGCCAAGCCAGCCAAAACGGTGGAAAAAGAGGAGAAACCAGAAAAAGAAGCCGAAGAAAAGGCTAAGAGAAAAAGAAAACCGCCAGCCAAGCCTCCTCCTAGAACTGAAGCGGAAAAACGCATAGAAGAGATTAGAGCCGAAGTGGAGAAGGTTTTGGAGAGACTGGGGCAGATGGAGATTGAAACCTAAAAAGGAAGAAGCTGTGGAGAAAGCCAAAAGAAACGCGGCATTAGAAGCCGTAAAACATGTTAAAGACGGTTTTATACTGGGCCTTGGAAGCGGCAGCACAGTTGCTTACGCCACCGAAGAAATTGGAAGAAGAAGAATAAAAGCAGAAAACTTGCGGGTGAAAGTTGTTCCCACATCCTATCAAGCGCTTATGCTGGCAGTTAAAAACGGTATCCCAACAACAACCTTGGAGGAACACCCAACACTGGATTTAACAATTGATGGAGCAGACCAAATAGACGAAAAACTAAACCTAATAAAAGGCATGGGCGGCGCCCTAACCCGCGAGAAAATAGTTGCCGCCGCATCCAAAACCCTAATAATAATCGCGGATTGGAGGAAGAAAGCCAAAATTTTAGGAGAAAACGGCCAACCAGTCCCAATAGAAGTCTTACCCTTCGCCGCATCCTTCGTGATAAACAAAATAAAAATGCTGGGAGGAAAGCCGAAAATGAGGGAGAGTGCCGGAAAAGTTGGGCCAGTCGTAACGGACAACGGCAACTTCATAATAGATGTTGACTTCGGGCTTATAGAAAACCCAGCTCAGCTGGAAACTAAACTGAAAACTATTCCTGGGATAGTTGAGACAGGACTTTTCGTGGGCATGGCTGACCTGGTTTACGTGGGAAAACATGACAAGGTTGAAAAACTTGAGCGAAAGAAATAACAAGGAGGCCCTTTCCACATCTGATTATTGAGGAGGCCGGGGTAGCCTAGCCTGGAATGGGCGCCAGACTCATAATCTGGAGAACGTAAAAAGGGGCATAAGCGCCCAACCGTCCAGACGTCGCGGGCTCAAATCCCGCCCCCGGCACTTGCAAAATTAACTCAGTTCACTTTCCTTTCGAAATGATTTCTATGGATGTTTTGTTCATCGTTGATATTTCAAGTTGATCCCCGAACCCTCTTTTAACATAGGCGTTTTTTATGGCTATTTTTTCTCCTATTTTTAGGTTTGCAGTTTTTTCCGCGTTTTTTCGCCATGCTGAAACCCAAATTCGCCCAGTTTCGTCCTTTATTTCGAAAACTGTCAATTTCACAGCTTCTCCTTTAGCCGTTTTCACCTCTCTTGTAATTGGTTTGGTTGCCACTTCACCTTGCACGTGAATGTCCTTCATTCCATCTTTTAGTTCGGCTATTTTCCAAAACTCTTTTTCAGCCTCGAAAACGTCTATATAAGTTTCGCGGTCCGCATGGATTTCCAATTTTCCGTCCAACGTTCTCTTGACTTTAGCGTTCACAACCTGCAGCATAGCGTTCTCCTTTTGGAGAATTCCCTTAACCTCATCGACTTTTTCGTTCCAAATAACCACTGGAATTTCACCTGTTTCATCTGCCAAAACAAGCCGCAAAACTTTCCCGGTGGTAGAATCTTCCCTTTCAAAAGTAGATTCCCTTAAGATTTCCTTAACTCTTCCTACAAGGTTTATCCTTCTGTTTTTGAAGACGCTGGTGATCGCCCGAATTTTTGTTGAAAGCTCCAAAATTCGTGGATAACTTTCGGTCTTAACTTCTTCAAGGATTTCCACATCCCCACTCTCGCCTAAATGAAGTTCCACATGCCCAAAACGGCCTTCTTTGGTGTATCCATGAGAAAGCTTTACAACATGTCCAACACTTATCCCTCGAGATTCTAAAAGCTCAGCCTTATCATCCCATAACACGACTCGCATCACACCACTTTTGTCGGCAACAAGCATACTCGCAAACTTGGACAGCCCATTTCTCTTCGAAACCTTAGCCGGGTAGACGGCGATGACTCTGCCAATCACCGAAACGTCATTCAAGCCTGGAACAAGACTTCCCAAAGCTGGGAGGGGCACAAAAGCAGCGTTAGAAACTTCAACGCCAAATTCCGCCGCCACCATCCGCAACAAAACCTGGTCGGAAATTAAACCTCCAGATTTTCTCCGTTCATCCTCAAGCCTCTTTAATATAATGTCCCTTGAAATCTCCGGATGCTTCGAGATTATCAAGTCAACCAGCTTATCTACATCAGCCATACCATTCAAAACCAAACAAACAAGAAAACGCCCTTTCTATAAAGTTTATTGCTCTTGTTTTTGGCGGGCCCGGTGGGATTTGAACCCACGTTCTCCGGCTCCGAAGGCCGACGCCTTAATCCATACTTGGCCACGGGCCCATGGCAATGATATAACTTTAAAGGGTTAAAAATGTTCTGAAAACCTTAAAATAATAATTAAATCTTATAACAGTAGAACTGACGGGGGCCGGTAGCTCAGCTTGGTTGGAGCGTTCGGCTGATAACCGAAAGGTCGCCGGTTCAAATCCGGCCCGGCCCATTAAAATGCTTTATGTGTTTTTGTGTTGAACGTTTATTCGAAAAAGTTTATTAAATATTAAGATTTTGAATAGGCTTGAGGTTTGCCCAACATGCCAGAAAACATAACATCAACCAGATATTGCGAGGAAGGATACTTCCTAGCAAGGGAGAAGATAAATGGTTTAACATGTGGCGAATGTGGAGAGGTTTTTGAAAAGCCTATTTTGGCAACAATTTCTTCCGGCGGTTCCTCTAAAACCTATTATGCGTGTCCTCGTTGTCTGACAAAAGTTAGAGACAGCGCAGTTTCAAAAACCGAGAAAAGTGATGAAAAACTTACCGCAATGCAAAGGACAAAGGACAGCGAGACAAGCGAAGGTAAATGCGCGCATTTTCTTGGTTTTTTGAAAAAACGCCCAAAAAACATGCCGATACCTGACGAGTGCTTAACGTGTAGCAGAATGATTGAGTGCTTAACTCAGTAGCAGCAACGCGGCGCGGTAAACTTAAGTATAAACTTAGACATAATGGTGGCTAGGCAATTTAATGGGGCCTAGGTTTGCTTCCCCTTAAGGATTTAAATCATCCCCTGCGAACACCACATGTTAACCGCATGTTGCTAATTGCAAACTTCGTAATATTTCTGGTTTACTGGCTATCTATAAAGGAAATTTTCTTTCCAAACAAAATTGCCAGCCAAATTGAGAGCAAGTTTGTTATGATTCCTCAGGAAGTTATGCGTGGGCAAAGTCTCTACACGCTGGTAACATCCATGTTTATGCATGCAGACTGGTTCCACTTGTTAGGTAACATGCTTTTCCTATATATTTTTGGAGATAATGTTGAAGATATTTTTGGCCATGGAGGCTATCTTGCCTTCTACATTGCTTGTGGGTTGGCGGCAGCCTTCACCCACATACTAAGCCTATATTTGGGTTTAACTTATCCGGCGGATTTTAGCGTTGGCGTTTTGGGTGCCTCAGGAGCTATTTCAGGAGTTTTGGGCGCTTATTTTGTGCTTTTCCCAAAGGCGAAAATCCTAACGTGGGTTGCCTACGTTATACTGCCGATTCCCGCCGTGCTTTTCTTAGGCTTCTGGTTTATACTACAGTGGCTTTTCGGTCTTTTCGATATTGGCAGTGAAATAGCCTACTGGGCGCATATAGGCGGGTTTATAGCTGGTATGGTTTTGGCTTTGGCCTTTGGGTTGGAAAGGAAGAAGGCGAGGGATCGGAAGCTTCGTCTCTAAAAGCATATGGTGGGGTCCGCCCGTCATGAGTTCCTCATATGGCTTTAATCAGACTGGGACGGCTACATCATCCCCCAAAATTAACAAACGCGTTCGGCTACAATTATGTGTTATGGTTAGACAATATTGAACTATGCGTATTTTAGGCTGTTGTCCTAAGTTTTCTTCGAAGGGTTTTAAGGGTTCCAGAAATTGTTAGGACATGGACAGCTACTGGTTTGGCGTTTATCTCTGTTATGGAGGCTATGGCTGCTCTAACCTTTTCGACTTCTGTGTGGGCTGCGCGGATTACCGCAAGCCCCTTTTCCACGTCATAGTCTATTAGTGTTAAACCTGCTTTGCTGGCGCCATATTCGCCGAAAAGCCTTAGAAGGGTGTTCCAAACAGCCTCCATAAATTCTTTTGAGTCGAATTTTTCGCTTGAATCGATTTTTAGGGCTAGGTAGCGGCGCCTAACTTTCGCTTTCATGGGCAGTCGCTTCCCTTTCGAACCAGGCGGATGCCGGGAGCAATGAAGTTTGGGCTAAGCTTTTCCCGGTTTCTCTTAACAATAGTCAATGGGGTTTTCGAAACGGCGTTTAAGGCTGTTGGCTTGTCCAAATCGAAAAGAGAAGCTAAAGCCGCCATTTCCAAAGGCTTCCGCATAAACAGCTCACTTGTGGCGCCGCTTGAAACAACTATGGGCACATGAAAGTCTTTGGCTATTGCCGCTTCCCTTCTTAAAGTGGATATAAACCTAATTTTTGCTGGGCCCTTCAGTGTTATTAGTGGTTTTACATCAATTTCGAGGGCTGCTAAACTGTTGTAGGCTAGTTCTGCCTCTGCCTTATCAAAAAATCTTCTGCGGGGATCCACTGTTGGAAAGTTTAGGATGTCCACCCTATGGTCTTTGGCGGCTTGCCGTGCAACAGCTTTTGAATCGCATATCACGGCTATTATTTCCACTTTTCTTCTAAACCTTCTAAGTTGGTGCAAAAGCTCTTTGGCTGTTTTGGGCTTCAAATCCAAGCGGGAGGCAAAATCCACTTTTGCTTCATGACATGTTGCCCTTAACTTTTGAGCGAAATTTTCTGTGGAAACAGTTGGAAGCGTCACCGCCACCAGGCTATAGCCAAGCTTCGAAGCTTTCATCATCATGGCTCTTGTTTGTTCCAAATTGTCCAGATTTGGCTGCAAGTGGAGGTCGGCAAATCGTTTTTTCATGAGATTATCCCAATCTTTCTGCAAAACTCCGCTATTTCTTTGGAATCTGCCTTCCTAAAGTGAATTCGCAAATGTATGGGGTCTGTTGTGCAAAGCCTAACCTCGTTTAGGTAGGCAGACTGCTTATCAAGCCTCAAATAGAGGCAGCCCTTGTCGATGTGCTGTTCAATCTCGCCGCTTAAAACCTCTTTGTCTAAGCTGTTTAAGGTTGAAGCCAGCTTCTCAAAAAAAGCCTTAACATGGTCTTTTTCCTTAATTTTTGCCTCGAAAAGCGTTATTGGGTTCCCATGATGCCCCGTTAGGTTTGACCTCTTAAAAGCGATGTTTTCAGAGACTTGGGGTGGAAGCGTATTTCTTACAGCCGTTAAAACTTTCTCTTCGTCTTCTGTTGCGTGGGCGAACACTCTTATTTCAATGTGGGTCACTGGAATTTTAGAAGACAAAGCAACTCATCACGGTTTACTCTTCTTTACCCCCACCACTTTTAGATTTTCCCTTACCTTTGACAGTCTTTCGCTGTTTTTGGCTTAGCTGCTTCTTTGGCGGCTAAAAACTTTTTGAGGGCTTTGATATTCTCTTCGTGAACCGTTTTTCTCCTAGAATCCACGGGAATTTCAAGCTTTAGCGCTTGCTTTAGGCTTAGATTAACCCCCTTAAGTTCACCAAGGCTGAAGCCTTTTCCTAGGCGTTGTTTTCCACCCTTTTTGAATACTAGGGGTTTTATGGCACTCATAAGGAGAGTTACTCCTTCATTGCTGCTTTTTTGCTTGGCCTAGCCTTTTCGGCTCCACGTCCCTTATTTCTCAGTCCCCTGACTCTTTTGCCTGCGCTTGTGAGTCCCCTGAAGACTCGTCCTTTGTGTTGTTTTTGGCATATCCAGTTAACATCCTCATCTGCCTTTATGACTGGGTGGTTTGGATCAACCATTATGACTTCAAACCATTTGAAACGGCCGTCTTCGCCAACCCAGTAGGAGTTTAAAACCTCCAGATTTGGAAACTTTCTTGCGGCGCGTTCCTCGGCGATGAGCCTCAAACTCTTGGCGGGCTTATACTTTGCGACACCCATCCTTTTTGGTCTTCTTCCCGACCTTGGACGCTGTTTTCGAAGGCCACCCCGCCTAACGCGAACGCGAACTACTATGAAGCCTTGCTTCGCCTTATAACCAAGTTTTCTAGCTCTGTCCAAACGTGTCGGCTTTTCCACGCGGACTACTGTCGGCTGTTTGCGCCACTCTATAAGCCTCTGCCGCATCAACTCTTCTACGAAGGATTCCTCTGGCTTTTTCCAAGCCTCGGCTATATATTTATACGCCATTTTTTCACCTCGCTTAGTTTACGGTTCAACCATGATGGTTACATCCCAGCGGACAAAGTCCGCCGCTCGGCTTTCAATGATTCGCCAACCAGCAAAATAAACTTTTCCAAAAAGCTTGAGGCGCCTATCTTGTCTTGTCTTCAAGCTCTGCCTTTCTAATCAGTAAGTAGCCGCTTTGCCCTTTCCAAAGCTTTTCCGCCTCGACAATCTTTAACTTTTTCCTAAAAAATGGGGCGTCAAGCACCAAAGATTCATATTCACCTCCCTCCCCCACGAGGGAAACACCAAAACGCTTGTTCAGTTCAATCAAAGCCTTAACAGCGTCTATGTCGATTTTTCTTCCAAGCCATTCTTTTGAAAAGCCATATGCATAAACGCCGGTTATAATGACTTCAAACTTGAGGTCTAAAATTTCCTCCAAAATTTTCCGCTGGTCTTCTTGCCAAAGGGGAAAAACGCATTCCAAATTTAACTGTTTACAGATTTGCTCTACACTCGTTTTCTGATAAGTGGAAGCTATTGCCCCACAAACCAAGCCTTCAACGTCCAGCATGGCAACCAAACGTTTCAAATCTTCAACTTCAACCTCCTTCACTCCAGAGGTTTCACCCTTCACCAGCGGCAGTCCCACCGCCTCAGCGAACAAGTCCATCAAGCGCATGTTAGGATAATGGAACATCCAACTGTCCTCGCGTTGCGGAATCATGCTTACTAGGCATTTTACTTCATAGCCTCTACGCATAACCCTGTAAAGCGCAAGCGTAGAATCCTTTCCACCGGTGGCCAAAACTGCTACTCGCATATAATCTACTCTAGAAGCTTTAACCGCGCCTCTTTAAAAAGCGTCTCCGTCCTTAAACGCCATTTCTCAAATTCCCTTGGATTTTTAGGATAGTTTCTGTAGTGGGCCTTAACTTTGTTCATCAAGTTGACGGTAACCCTAAGCTTGTTTAAGAAGCGAATCCGCTTTAAGCCTCTGAAAACACGTTTTGCTGTTTCGGTAATGTTTAGGCTGAAATCCTCGCCTAAACCAGCCTTCAAAACATCCTCTTCTGTCAAAAGCTGATATTTCATGCCATAGTTTAAGTCTTCATCTTTGCATGTTAAAAGCAACAGCCTAAAAACGTCAAGTCCCGCCTGCTTAGTTCCATAACCCTCCATATACCTAACATTATAAGCCCATAAGGCTTCTTGGCTGACATCGCCTTTTTCCAAAGCTTCCACTATCGTTTTCCCAGCTAAATAGCCGCTCAACATGGATGGCCCTATACCGCCGCCATGGATGGGGTTTACGAGACATGCAGCATCTCCCGTGATTATGACGCCGTTTCCAACCATATTGTCTAAAGGTCTCCGCGTAGGATCGTACCAAGCTCCGCCATCCAGCAAAAGGGAGCCTTCAAAAAGCGGCTTTGTCAAAATATGCTCGTAAAACTGTTTTTTGGGATTTGGGAACTTACCCCGCATGCAAACTCCAAGTCCAGCATTTACTTTGGCGCCGCCCTTATGGAAAATCCAAGTGTAGCCTCCCGGCGTTACTTTCTGGTTCAAGTAGATTTCACAGTAGTTTTTGTCTGAAGATTCCTGTTTAAGCTGTCTTATCTCCCTATAGCAGGCTTCGACATCCTCGCTGGAAATCTCGTTTTCTACGCCCATTTCTTTGGGAAGTTTCCGCCTAATAACGGCCAAAAAACCACTGGCGTCCACAACAGTTTTTCCATCAAACCTTACTTTTTCGCTAGTTTTCATGTTTTTGGCTGAAACGCCAACTACGTAGCCCTTTTCAATTATGGGTTCAAGACACTGAGTGGAATCATATAAGGTTGCATTTTCATCCAAAGCCAATTTTAAAAGCCACTGTCCAAAAAGCCGCCTATTTAACAAGTAACCGGAAAAATCCTCATGTTTAACCGTGAAAACAGTTTCTAAGTCTGGCGAATAAATTTTAACACCTTCAATTCTTCTTTCAAGCCCGCCGTGCTGCGGCGGATTTAAGCCTAAAGCCTTCAAGTGATGCTCACCGAGCGCATCCCCGCAGACTTTCTCGCCTATTTCTCTCTGGCTTTTCCTCTCAATTATGCAAACTTTCAAACCAGCTTCAGCAGATGTTTTGGCAGCTAGGCATCCAGCTGTTCCAGCGCCTACAACTATCAAGTCGTATTTCATTCACATGCCTCGGTGTGGTTTACTTTCCATACCTTGTTGTAATAGTAAACCTTTATAAACGTTGAAGTATGCTTGTTCACACTTGGTGTAGCCAAATAAACCGCAAAATCACATTAAGCAGTGAACTCCGCAGTCTAATAGAAGCGCGGATGAGGCGAACCCTTGAAGGAATAGAGGAAACATTGAAAAGCATATTGGAAAACCAAAAAATAAGCATCGGCAACTTAAAAGAGGAAACTCAAAGCCTCGAAAAAAAGCTTCAACCTCTTATCCCAAAAGTGGAATCTTGAACTTCTCTACACGCTCTTTTTTAGCGGTACAGTTTCTTTTAGTGGACTAAAGAGAATTTTAGGCGTGAACTCCCGCACCCTCTCAGACAAACTGAAAGACTTAATGAAAAACGGCTACGTTGAAAGACTTGTGGAACCCGGTCCACCCTCAGGGTGAAGTATACGCTTACAGAAAAAGGCCGTAATGTAGTGCTCCTTGCATTGCCACTACTTTATTATCTAAGTGATCGACCTTCGAATTGAAGAGGCTCTTCAGCTTCAAGTTTTATGATTTCTTGAGTCCTTTCAACGGTATTGGTATGACTGTTGTCTCCTTAAGGGTGTCAAAAACCATACATGTCAAAGTTTTCTCTATACCCTTCACTGTTCTCAGCTTGTCCACCACAAACTTTCCAACAGCATCCACATCTTTTTCTTTAACCTTTATCAGTATATCCCAATCTCCAGATATTATGTGGACTTCTTGCACTTCCGGAAATTTTGATATTTGCTCAGCTATGGCTCTCTGTGATAGAGGTGTCTCCTCCCTGCCCATTCTGTAGGAGAAGGATGCCAAAATGAAGGCGGTCACACCGAAATCCAATTTTTTGTGGTTTAAAATGGCTCTATACTCTTTTATTATTTCTTGCTGCTCCATCCGCTTTATTTTTGCAAAAACCGTTGTTATCGGCGAACCTATTTTATGGGCGATTTCTTTAGCGGTCATCCGACAGTTGCTCTGCAGCAAAGCCAGTATTGCCAAATCCTTTTCGTCTAGCTTCGATTCCATATGTAAAAATTACACAAATTCACGCTTAAATAGTTATCTATTTGAGAAAAATATACAATTTCCAATAAAAAATTTAATAACATGAAAAGCATTTCAAAATCCCATGAGCTGTTACGCTTCAGACCCCTTTGAGAGCCTAAAAAGGAGGTATTTAACGCTAAAAGACAATGGACTAGCCAACATCTTTAAAGTTCAAGACGAAATAATATCCTCCATTAGAGCCTTCCTTAAAAGCGAAGGGTTCATTGAAGTTTTAGCGCCCATCATTGGGCCTGTTACAGACCCTGGAATCAGGGGCGCCAAACAAGTCACAATCGATTACTATGGTTATCCCTTTAAGGTCATGAGTAGCATGATCCTCTACAAGCAGATGATAATCACCGCGATACCAAAGGTTTTTGCGCTTTCGCCTAACATTCGCATTGAACCTTTAGAAACTCTAAAGACGCGGCGTCACTTGACGGAGTTTAGGCAAATAGACCTTGAGGTGGCTTATGCTTCATGCGATGAAGTTATGGACTTGGGCGAAAGGATGCTCTGCTATGTGATAAAAGAGGTGAAGGAAAAACGCAGCGAAGAGCTTGGAAGACGCGTTGAAAGCCTCCAAGTTCCCAGAAGGCCTTTCAAAAGATACACCTACAAAGAGGCCATCGAGATTCTGCAAAACATGGGAATTCATGTAAAATATGGGGAAGAAATTCCTTGGGAAGCTGAAGAAGCCATATCAAGGGCCCACAGCGAACCCTTATGGATCACAAACTATCCCGCAACCGCTAGAAGTTTCTATTATATGGAAAACGAAGAGAACCCGGAGGTTTTAGAGGACTTTGACCTTATCTATCCAGAGGGATTTGGAGAGGCAATTTCAGGAGGCAAAAGAGAACATCGATATGAAAGGCTTGTTAAGCGGATGCTTTGCAGTGGCGAAGATCCCTCCCAGTATGATTGGTATCTGGATATGTTGAAGAATGGCATTCCGCCTTCTGCTGGTTTTGGCATAGGCGTCGAGAGGCTGACAAGGTTTATTTGTGGGCTTGAAAACATTTGGGACGCTGTTCCTTTTCCGAAAGTTGCGGGAATCCCTTCTCCGTGACAGAAATTTGCTAAATTGTTGATTTGTAATCTGTATTGCTGATTCATAATTGTTAATTATATTTATGGGGCGAATGTTGGGAACATAGAGTCCAAAAGAAGGCGCAGGTAAATGATGAAGAAAGCCGCTGTCAAAAAAGGTGCGGTTTACACCGTTGACTTGACTAAGATTGATGGAGACGGCGCTTTCCCATGCCCCAAATGCGGCACAATAATATCCCCAGATGACGAAAGTGATGAAATATACCAGATAGTAGAGACGAAAGTTGAAGGAACAGAATTGGCAGAACTTGTTCTCCAATGCAATAAATGCGGAAGCACTATAAGGCTTATAGGTTTTCTACAACAGTCTGAAGGTTAGAGGCTATTTCTCTTTTTCAAATCTACGACTCACAGCAACAAAGACAAGCCACAAGATGACTCCATAGAAAACAGCGTTAAAAAGCGCACTCAAAAGCTCTTTGTATTCTGCTGCAAAATTTCCAATTAAGCTGCAGATGACGTTTCCAGGAAACATGGGCGAGGGAATCAGAAGTGAGACAGCTAAGAAGATGATAAAGAAAACTATTAGTATTGGTATCCCTTTCATGTCTTTTCCCTGAAATATAGGCGCTGCCAAGTATATCCAGTATCTCGATATTTAATAAACATTACTGTAGAGTTGATGCACAAAAATACAAGTTAAAAAAGTCCCGTCAAGATTTCGATAAAAGCATATAACAAGTCGTACAAGAACGAGGAAAGAAAGAAAATCACCGCTAAGACAACCAAAAGGACTTTTCTGCTCCTCGAGAGCCCTGAAACGTCGTCAAGGGGCCCTGGATGCCTAAACATGGACATAAACATGACAAATAAGGCCATGGGCCAGCTTACAAAAGCCAAGAAAATAATTGAAAGTATAGCTAAAACGCCTCTTGTTTTTTCGCCGAACAGTGATCTTGCAACGTGGCCTCCGTCAAGCATGGCTACTGGCATTAGATTAAGCATTGTGACAAACAAGCCAACCCATCCGGCGAAAGCCACCGGATGCAACCTAATTACCAATATGTAGTTTTGCTCTGGCGGGCTTAGTATGGGACCTTGCGGACTTACAAAGAGGAGGGCTATTCTGAAGAAAAATAACGCTGGAAGGGTTTGTTCATCTCGAGGAATCCACTCATAAACTGAAAAATGTAAACCGATAACCGTGGCTATGGCGGAGATTATGAAGCCGAATATTGGCCCGCTTACACCAATGTCGAAGAGTGAGTCTTTGTTTGGTGGAAGCGACTTCTGCATTATTACTGCGCCGAAGGTTCCTATGCCCAGAAAACCGCCGAGCGGTGGCGGTCCAGGTATAAAGTATGGTGGTGTGGCTTCTATTCCCTCTTTGTTGGCTGTTAGTTTGTGGCCTATTTCGTGAAGTCCGAGAACCGCCATTATGGCTATGGTGAAGGTTGCTCCTCCAATAAGGGGGTCGGTGAAGTCCTCTGAGAGAATGTATCCAGTGATGAAGGTTGTGGCTATTGTGGCGAAGAAAAGCAGCCAGTTGATGGCGATGTTGCTGGGCTTGGATGGCGGTTTCTGCAGTATTTTTAGAACAATTCTTCCATTAGATTTTCGCAGAACTGCCATTAAACCTTTGGGCTCTAAAGTTTTGAGCAGTTTTAGGAAGGGCTGTTTTGTTTCTTGAGGCTGCTTCAAATAGAAGGTTGGAATGCCATGCTCTATTAGAGCTTCTTCTATCTGGAAATGGGCGGTGACTGTTTCTTTCAGTTTTTCGAATTCTGTTTGTATGCTCGTGGTTGAGTGTTCGGCGGTCAAAGCATGTTTCCTTCTTTTTAAGCTGTCTTAGTAAACGTGGTGGGGGTAGAAAAGCTTATTGGAGAATCGTCGGCGTTGGGTTCGGATTCTGAACCTCTAAAAACTTTTTAATAACAAAAGCATTGCACAATCAACCGAGCGTGAAACAAAATGAAGAAAAGAATAGTATCTCTAATCATAACCAGCCTTCTACTAATATCTACGTTGCTAATAATCGCATATACACCAAATTCAGCCGCGGCTACTGTTAAACACACTGCCACAGTCTCTCCGGTAACCACAACATCCCCAAGTCAAAAGTATGTTTTTAACGTAACAAACTTAAGCACAGCAAACGAAAAAATCACAAATGTTACGATAACCTTTCCATCAGGCTTCACAGTGACTGGTGTGCAACCGCCGAGTGGATGGACGAACAATACGGGATGGCCCACCATAGCCCTTCCGAAATGATACCGACTCAGGTATTAACCCCAACGGTTGGAAGCTGTTCAATATTACTGTGAACTGGCCGGCCGTTCCGCCAAAAACTGTAACCCTATACGTTAATTGTAGTTCGTTGGGAACTCAAAGCACCAACAATCCTGTGGCTTTAACAATAAACCTTTAACCCCCAGTTTACCGCCACAATAACACCAACACTAGTTAAGGGAAGCACAAGCTACAAATTCAACATTACCATAATAAACACAGCGTCAACCGCCGGGTTAGGAACAGCAAACGTGACATATCCCAGCGGGTGGGATTTTAACGCGATAGTAAACTATGGAGGCAGCAGGTTATGGTCGATAGTCCATGATGCCACAGCAAGAACATTCAAGCTTTCAGGGCCAAATCTTCTGACAGGCGAGTATTTCTGGATACAGGTTAATATGACCACCCAGTCCGGAACTGCAGATCCAGTTAACTGGCTTGCAAGAGCATGGGACATTAGCGGGACGTTCCTTGGAATCTACAACCTGCCTGTAACTGTTGACGCAGCAAATCCAACAGTCACTATCAGCCAGCCAGGATCAGGGTTTACTACACTGTAGGTTCTGGAAAACGGATATGGATAAATGGGACGGTATCTGACGACCTTAATATAACTAAGTATGGGCTGACTGTTGTAATAAACGATACACGCTTTGAACGTTTAGTTTGGACAAAAATTAGTGACACCCAATATAGTTATGCCTTTGCAAAAAAAAACAGCCATCCCCGACGGTAGACTTGTTGTTAAAATTACTGCTACAGATGCCTCTGGCCACGTAGGTTCAGCTGAGAGACAAGCTACGATCGATAACACTGCTCCTCAAATAGTTTGGGTTAAAGTTTTAGATCAAAGCGACAACGAACTGCCTTATGTCTCAAACATATACTGGATGGGGGCAAGCACAACAAGCATAAAGGTTAACGCCTCATTCTACAACCCAGCCGAACCATTAGTAGGGAAAATCTATCTTAATTCGACAGAATACAATTTCGTCAATAAAACAGAGACCTCGCCAGCCTTTTCTGTATCGGGCTCTGACTACGTAATCCTCAAAATAACTTTAATTGATAATGCAGAGCCCAACGCAAACAACTTTACAAAAACGTGGGAGATTAAGAGGGACAGAGTTAAGCCTTCTGCTCCAACGTTTACTGTGCAGCCAATCTGCGGCGGAGCAATAATAAGAGCCCTAACGGCGACAGACAATGTGGGAGTTCTAAGCTACAAAGTCTACGTCAATGGTTCAACGGTAGCTACTGTTCCCGTTGCAAGTCTTCAAGCTTCTACATTAACCTCTATAGGAGTTCACAGAACATTCTCCGGGGTTCTTGTGCTTAGCTTGGCAAGTTATGCTGGCAGAACTGCAAACATAACAATAACGGCAGTAGACTACGGCGCTAATGAAGGGCCTGGTCTTTCAAGAGTAATCTCAGTTCCGGAAGGCACATGGTATCCAGTAGTGCTTTATCCAAAATGGAACCTAGTCTCGCTGCCTCTAATACCCAACAGCACATCCACTGCCGACATATACTCGCTGATATTGAAGCAGGGTGCAGCTGGGGTAACGGTAACCTATGGCTTCGACAACACGGCGAAAACATGGATTATGGACCCAGCCACCATGACGGATGAAAAAGGCTACTGGATTTACATGAAAGCCTACGACGTCCTAATAGTCCAAGGACGCCCAACGCCAACGCCGCCAGCACTGCCGACGACATATCATTTGATAAAGGGATGGAACCTTGTAGGATACAAAGAAACAGTATCCTTGAATGCAAGCGCTTATGTAGAAAGCCTTGAACCTGGTAGCTATTACCGCTGGCTCTACGTCTGGAACGCGCAAACACAAAGCTGGAGCATGGTTGACACAAACCCGGCTACAAGCGGCACACTTAGCCCTGGACAAGCGTTTTGGATATATCTCTATAAGGATCAAGACCTTGTTCCACCAATTCCATAACAAACCACCTTTCTTTTCTATCTCAACCCTAATGGAGGAACATGGATGAAAGAAGTCTTGAAGATTTTAACCCTCATCCTAACAGCATGGTTGATAGCGGCAAGCTTCGCAAGCTTCACAATGAAAGCTGAATCTCAAGTGCCAACAATCCCCATGACCATAGAAGGCTACGTGCACATCCAAAGAATCGACGGGACACAAAGAACAGTTCCAGCGGGATTTGCTGTCTACGCCAAAGAGGGGACAACCGTGATAAACGTGGATGATCCCCAAAGAAGATGGATAACCAATTCAAGCGGCTACTATAGGCTTGGGGCAAGCGCCTCGGCAGACAATGTGCCAATAGACCTTTGGGTTAAAAACATTAACGTTACAAGAGGTTCCCTTCCACCAGGGAACCTTCCTAACAAAGAACTTGACAGTCGTAGACACAACTCCGCCAACAATCCAGATAATATCGCCACAGCCAAACGAGACATTGCCGCCAAACCAGCCAGCATGGATTAATGCTACACTAACAGACAACTTCGCTTTAGACGCGGCAACCATATTGTTAACGTTAAACGGAACCGAGCTCACGCCAACCTACAACCCGGAAACCGGACTAATGTATTACAGGACAAGCCCATTAACCCCGGGACGCTACAGTGTAAGCCTTTCAGTTGAAGACTTGGCTGGAAACTCAGCAACAGAAACGTGGAGTTTCACGGTAGAATCAGAAGCGGTTCCGCCGACGATTGAAATACTAAGCCCAACAGCAGCTAATCCAGCGCATGTAAGAGCAGGCCGCCCATTCGAGCTAAGATTGAAATACACGGAGCTTAACCCCCTAAACGGAACAATAAAAATTTACAATGCCACATACACGGTTCTACAAGAATCAAACCAAACGGCGATAACTCCTGGAACAAATGTAATCTTGACAGCTTCGATAACAATTCCCGGAGAAGCTCCGGATGGAAGTTACGACTTAAGCATAACTGTGTTCAACATTTACAATCTAAGCACCACAGCAACCCAGACAAACGCCGTAATAATTGATAATACTAACCCAAAAGTAACGATAACTTATCCAGCAGACGGCTCTTACCTATCCACCAAAAAGTGTGGATAAACGGAACAATAACAGAAACCAATGTTGGACCCCAAACTCCAAAAATAAACGATGCAAGATTTACCCTTCAAGTGTGGGAAACCGCTACCGGAAAGTTTGCCTTCCTAAACAATACAGCCCTACCTGACAGCCAAATAACAGTGACTGTGCACTTCACAGACTTAGCCCAGAACACGGCTTCAGACACTGTGACCTTCACTTTGGATAATACGGCACCTTCAATATCCAATCCTTACCAAGACCCGCCGGGACAAGTGGTTCAGCCAGGTGAAACTGTGGAGGTGGAAGTTGGCTACAACATAACGGTGAAGGTTAACGTAACAGAGTTAAATCTTGAAAAAGTCTCGCTGTACTACAACATTTCAGCTACAGAATGGAGGGAAATTCAAATGAACCCAACAGCAGGCAACCAATACACGGCTACGATACCTTCAAGCAGTTTGGAACCATGCACAACCATCTACTATTACATATTGGCAGTTGACAAGGCAGGAAACACTGCGCAAACTCCAGTGGCAGGAGTCTACTTTGGAACACATATAATACCCGAGGTTACAATGTTAACCATAATAGTGGCATTGCTTGCATTTACAGTTGCAATAGCAGCAAAAGGAAAAAATAAGACCCGCCCATAACCCTACCTTCTTTTTCTAAAATTTAAAATTTTCATTTTCTAAAAAGCTTCAGCCGTTGGGAACCCCCGCTTTTCTCGCTTAAAGCGAACACTTCAAAAAGTTCAAAGTTTGCCCCACAGCCTTTACACTGGACATAGGCGTGGTTGCGCTTCACCCCTAGCCAAAACCCCTCTTTAGAACCGCATTTTGGGCAAAGGCTTATTTTGCCTGCAGCGGCCATTATTTCTTCTAGCTTCAAAGCCTCTCCAATCTCCAGAGAAAATGACGCAGTCTAACAATTTATGGGTTACTGCTACAACCAAAATATTCTTTGTGTGTTAAAATCTGGACAAAGTTTATTAAAGTTGAAGCACTTCAAAGACTGGCAAAATGATAACAAAAATGTTCACCGTGGGAAAACTTTTCACAAACTGCTACATAACATTTTGTCCGGAAACGAAAGAAGCCATAATTATCGATCCAGGATTCGACAGCCTTTTCGAAGCTGAAGAAATCTTCAAGTTTCTCGAAGAAAAAATGTTAAAGTTGAAGTTTATTGTTAACACTCACGGCCATTTAGACCACATATGCGGAAATGAAATAGTTAAGGAAAAGTTTAAAACACCCATTTTAATCCATGAAAAGGACGCTTTCATGCTTGGAAAGCTTGGCAAGCTGATTGCAAAATTTTTCGGATTCAACGGCTCCTCACCGCCTGCAGACGCCTTTCTAAAAGATGGAGATGTTGTAAAGTTTGGAAAGGCAACGCTGAAGGTTATACACACTCCCGGTCACAGCCCGGGAAGCATATCGCTGCTTGGCGAAAAAGAAGTTTTCACAGGAGACACCCTCTTCGCGGGTTCGATAGGGCGGACAGACCTCCCCCAAAGCTCAGAAAGGGACATGCAGTGTTCCCTGGAAAAACTTGCAAGTCTTCCAGAATATTTGACGGTTTATCCTGGACATGGACCAGCAACAACCATTAAGGAAGAAAAAGAGAACAACCCTTTCCTACGCGGTGGCTGGCTATTATAACGTGTCCTTGAAAAGGTCTTCCTCCCTTGAAATTTCCAATTCCTTCACACTTGATTTTTTGCAGAACCCCACCATGTCCTTTAAACCCTTAAATATCACTACCGGCGTGGCTTCCGTGGCTTGCCCCATAAGAATCTCAGCTGCAGCTGCAATTTCGTCGACAACTGCCACATTCTTAACCTTTAAAACGTATCCGTAGAGGTCTTTTTTGCCCCTGTAGTCTCTGAAGGGCTTTATTCCAGCTAAGCCTATGGCAAAGTTTACTTGTCCCCGTCTAAAGGGTCGGCTGTAAGTGTCGCATATAACCACTGCCACATCCTTCCCAGTTAGCCTCTTTATTTCTCTGCGGCACTTTTCCGCCGACGCGTCGGGGTTTTCGGGCAGAAGTGCAAAAGCGTCTTCTCCTTCAACGTTTGACTTGTCTATTCCAGCATTTATACAAACTAAGCCGCGGACGTCTTCCACAAGCAGCACATCAAGGGAAGCCTTCAAAATGTTTCGTGTCTCCCTCAGAACCAACTCGACAAACTTTGGGCTTTTCCCTGTTTTCTTTGCGATTTCCACGGCTTTCTCTGAGGGGGTGACTTCTCTCAACTTCGCTATGCGGCCTTCAGCTTTCGAGAAAACTTTTTGAGCTACAGCTATCACGTCGCCGTCTTCAATTTTTAAGCCGTTTTCCCTCGCAGTTTCAACAATTATTTTCGCCAAGTTATCGCCTGGCTTTACCATGGGAAAGTTTTCAAGGGCTATTGCCGTGAAGCTTTTCAAGGTTACGCCACCATGCTTAAAGTTGATGCATCATATGAGGTTTTCAAGTTAAAACTGTTGCTTTTGCATATCCCGCCAAAGAATTGGAAGCAGTATTTCCAAGTTTTATTCTGAATTCATAATGCTTAAACAAACGGTTTTGGAAAGGATACTTTAACCGCAACATGATGGATGCATCCATATGAAGAGGAAAATGAAAATTTTCATTATTATAATTACTTTAGCCTTCAGCCTCCTCAACCTTCCCCTTGAAAATCTCGTTCCCGTCGTAAAAGCAACTTACGTGGAAGGAGAAATTAGCCAAAATACCGTTTGGACCCTAGTAGACAGTCCTTTTGTCGTTTCTAAAAACGTCACCGTCTGCACAGGAGCCACTTTAACCATAGAGCCGGGTGTTGAAGTAAAATTTGGAGGGCCTTTCTCGCTTATAGTTAACGGCACACTTGTTGCAAGGGGAACAGAAGAAAAGCCGATAAAGTTCACATCCAACAAGGAAACGCTTGAACCTGGAGACTGGGGAACAATATTGTTCAATGGAATCGGCCAAACACCTTCAATTCTAGAAAATTGTTTGATAGAGTATGGAACGGATGGTGTAACAGTCAAAGGCGGCACGTTGACCATTCAAAAAAGTGTCATACAATATAACTTTAGAAGTGGGATTATACTTTTAGGCGGCTCTGCCACCGTTGAGTGGAACATTGTGCAGAAAAACGGGAACGGCACAAGCATTTTAGGAGGCAACATTGTTGCACGGAACAATCTTGTGGTGTTAAACGAAGATGGTATAACCTTAGCTGGAGATTTGTCAGCGTCCAATGTGACGATAACCCAGAACAGTGTTGAATTGAACCGGAAGATTGGAGTATTCTTGGGTATGAATGGTTCTGGCATTGTTTCTATTAGTAACAACATGATATCGTTAAACTTTTACGGATTTTACATTTCAACAAACGTGAGCACTTTTATAACGCGTAATTACATTTTAAACAACACTATCGGAGTCTTTTACAGTCAAGGAATGGGGCATGTTGCCTCTTTCAACAACATTTGCGGCAACACTTTAGGCATGGATGCCGCGGCCAACGTTACAGTAAACGCGGAACGCAATTATTGGGGAGACAGAAGCGGTCCCTACCATGAGCTTCTGAACCCACGGGGGAAGGGAAACCCTGTGGGCGGAAACGGCGTCAACTTAGACTTCATATTCTTCCTAACCGTCTCAATAGACTATGCTAATAATCGGCCAACAGCAGTTTTGTTGACGGATAAAACATTAGTTGCTCCGGGTCAAGAGGTAACGTTTATCGGCTCTTTCTCCCATGACAACGATGGCGATTACGGACGCGTTGACCAATACCTTTTCGATTTCGGAGATGGAAACAGCACCGATTGGACAACGCTATCGCTCTTCTTCCACACTTACAGCAACACTGGAAACTACACTGCAAGCTTAAAAGTTATGGACGACTTTGGAAGCGAAGGCAACCTAGCTTCCACACTTATCCGCGTTGTCGACTCGCCGCCTTTAACCGTGGAGCTAACCCTCAGCAGCTACACAGTTTACCGTAACGAGGAAGTTCCAGTCGCGGTTTACGTCTCGCAAGGCGGTAGCCCAGTGGAAAACGCGAACGTGACACTTTTCGCTGTTAAAGGTGGGAACTTTTCGCCTTCATCTGGCTTAACGAATTCTTCAGGCTACTTTACAACAACTTTTAAAGCGCCAAACGTTATGGATGTAACTAACATTCGTATTATTGCAAGAGCCTCCATGGATGGTTATGCAGATGGCTCCAGCTACAAGTATTTAGAGGTGTTGCCGCCTTTAACGGTGGACGTTGTCGCCGTCCCCTCTCAGGTCTTGTCTGAGGAGCTTTCCACAATTAATGTGAGGGTCACGTGGAACGGTGCTCCAGTTTCAGAAGCACTGGTTACCATATCTTCAAGCAACGGCGGAAACTTCAGCGAAACGGAAAAGTTAACAAACTCAGAGGGTGAAGCCACGTTCACTTTTGAAGCTCCTTCAACAACAACAGGTATAAACACGACAATCATGGCGCGGGCGTCAAAAACTGGCTACGTCGACGGTGAAGGAGAAGTCGTTATAATTGTGGTGCCTAAAATGCTCTCGGTACGGGTTTCAGCCGAACGCAACTTAACAATTTCGGAGGAAGCAGTAAACCTAACAGTTCATGTGGAATATGAGGGCGTTCCAATTCAAGGCGCAAATGTCACAATTTCAGCTGAAGCTGGAAAATGGTCTCCAACAACAGCGTACACTAACGTCTATGGAAATGCCACCATCACCTTCGTAACGCCGCTTGTTCCGCAGAAAACAAACATCACCATCACAGCAGCAGCCTCAAAAATCGGCTACGCCAGCAACAGCGACTCAATAACGTTAACAGCCCAGCCTGGAAACCTAACACTAAATGTTATTCCCGGCTCCTACTCTGTGGCTTCTGAAAAATCATTAAGTATAACAGTTTACGTGAAATGCAGCGGCAAACCCGTGGAGAATGCAAGTGTTACGGTCACAGCTAACGCTGGAACATTCGCCACAACTTCAGCCTCAACCGATTCCAATGGCCGTTGCGAATTTCCCTTTTTGGCGCCGAAAACCTCGGAAGCCATGACCATAACCGTCACCGTAAACGCGTCAAAGTATGGATATGTAGACGCAACTGAAATAGTGTATTTGACAGTGGTTCCGGAGGCTGCCGGAGGCATACCTTGGATGACTATTCTGCTGATACTTATTCCAGTGTTGCTTGTGGTTGTCTTCGTGGTCTTAGTGAAGTTGGGCGTTATTTCGATTTCGACGGGTGAAGAAGAGGAGTAAAGCTAAGTAACGTTTCGTGAGACGTAATATTTAATAGTCAAAGTGTATAGATATATAACAGAAGTACAGGAGAAGAAAGAATGGCCAAACTCCAACTCAAAGACAAACTAGCAAAACTCAGAAAAATAAGAATAAAAATCAACATTGGAAAACCTAAACAGGTGGCTATCCCGCCGCCTCCGCCAAAACCCGTGCCAAAAGGCTTCAAGGTTGTTGACAGATACCCCCTTTACGAGCCCTTTGCGCATGTTGCCATAGTTCAGAACCCGAAAACAGGCGAATATAAGTATATACTGGACGAGTTGCAGCTTGACCCCCTTGAAAGAAGCGTTTACAACCGCATATTAGAAATACTTTTAGCGGAAATAGAATCGCCTAAAGAGGAAATATTAGACCCGAGAAAATTCTTCGCAGAAGAAGCCAAAAAAATAGTTGACAAGTATAGGATAAGCCTAGGCTGGCTTCCAGACGTTTCATGGTATAAGATTCTTTACCACGCTGAAAGGGACCTTGTAGGCTTCGGAAGAATAGACCCGCTGATGCGGGACCCCAATATTGAAGACATTTCATGCGACGGTGTCAACAAACCCGTTTACGTTTGGCACAGAAACTACGAGAGCATAGAGACAAACCTAGAATTCGAAACAGATGAAGAACTTGACAACATGGTTGTAAAGCTTGTCCACATGGCTGGAAAACACGTAAGCTCAGCCTTCCCCATAGTAGACGCCTCTCTCCCCGGAAAACACCGCCTTGCAGTCTGTTATAGACGGGAAGTTACACCTTTCGGTACAGCCTTCACAATCCGAAAGTTCAGGGAAGACCCCTACTCAATAATAGACTTGATAAATCTTGGAACTTTCTCCGAGGAGATGGCGGCATACTTCTGGATTTGCCTTGAAAACCGAGCCTCTGTTATGGTTTTGGGCGGAACAGCCGCTGGAAAAACAACAGCCCTAAACGCGTTGGCATGCTTAATCAAGCCTGGAAGCAAAATAATCACGATTGAGGAAACGGCGGAGCTTAACCTCCCCCACGAGAACTGGGTTTCCCTAATAGCCAGACAAAGCTACGGCCTAGGCGGAAGCAGTGTCGGCGAGGTAACCCTCTTCGACCTTGTTAAAACCTCCATGAGACACCGTCCAGACATACTGATAGTAGGCGAGGTTAGAGGCCAAGAAGCCTACGTGCTTTTCCAAGCATTAGCAACAGGCCACGGCGGCATGTGCACAATGCACGCGGAAAACCTAGACTCAGCGATAAAAAGGTTAACGCAGAAGCCTATGGACATCGCCCCGGCATACATCCCCCTAATGAACATCGTCCTGTCTGTTCAGCGGGTTCATCTGCTAAAATCCGGAGAGAAAAAAGCCTACAGACGAGTCATGAACGTCAATGAAATAGCAGACTATGAGGATTACAGAACAGTTTTCAAATGGCACCCGGCAAAAGACGAGCATTTGCCAGCATTGAACAAGAGTATAATGCTTGCAGGAATCTCCGAGCGGCTGGGCGTCAGCAAAAAAGATTTGCTTGAAGAAATTGAGAGGCGTAAGGAAATTCTCCATTGGATGCGGGAGCGTAATATAAGAAGTTACAGGGATGTAGCCGCCATCATAGCTGAATACTATGCAAGGCCTAAACAAATCTATGAGAAGGTTCTTGCTGGAGAGGAGGTGAAAGCGGTTGCCGTTTCTAGAGACCCTTGAAGCTTGGTCTTTCCGCATCTTCGGGCGGGTGGCGCCCTTCTTCCTTAAGCATGTTGTAGAGTTTAAAGATTATTTGGAAAAGGCCAAAATCAAAATCTACCCAGAAACCTATGTTTCGCTGATGCTTTTCCTCGCAGTTCTGACAGCTCCGGTTTCTGTTCTCTCCATAATCCTACTATACCTTTACGGCTCCATTCCTCTGGTTTTTCTGGTGCCTCTTCCAGTCTACGTTATGATAGGGTTCTTCCTAATACCCTTGTCAAGGGCTGGGGAAAGAGCCGCCAACCTTGAAAGGGAAATGCCCTTCGCAGCAGCTTACATCAGCGTTATGGCCTCTGGAGGCATAGCTCCCTACACGAGTTTTAAACGGTTAGCGGAAGTTGAACTTATGCCCGCCATGCGAAGCGAGGCAAGGGAGATTATAAAGGATGTGGAAATCTTTGGAATAGACCCCCTCACGGCTATAGAAAACGCTGCGAAAAGAAACCCCCTAGACATTTTCAAGGATTTCCTTGCAGGCTATGCTTCAACGGTAATTATAGGCGGGGACATAGGCCACTTTCTGGAGAGAAAGGCTGAAGACATTTTCAAGACGAGGGCCATGCGGGTTAAAGCTGCAGCTGAAAGGCTTGGAATGCTCTTGGAAACCTTCATAATAGTCATGGTTTTGATGTCCCTTTGCTTCTACATCCTCTTCAGCGTCGAATCCATATACAGCGTCGGCATATCCATGTATTCGGGCATAATTCTCTACACTTACCTGTTCACACCTATGCTTTCGTTGATGTTCATTTATCTGGCGCATAGCATGCAGCCTAAAACGCCAGTGGTTGACATGCGCCCCTACAAGGTTTTCGGCGTCTGCAGTGTGGTAGGCATAATAGTGCTGCTTCTATTAACGAACTTCTTTGGATATATGCAGCTGCCCTTCTTCAGCCAACTGCAAACAGTAGTTGATTTGCCCGTGGCTATTGCACTATCGCTTTTCATAGCAACCTTTCCAGCCGCCGTAGTCCACCAGAAGGTCAGCAGCAAAAAGGCAAGCATGGAACAGGGCATAACAAGCTTCCTAAGAGACTTGACAGAGGTTAGAAAGACAGGCTTGTCTCCGGAAAAATGCATTGAAAGCCTCGCCAACAGGGATTACGGCGAGTTCAGCAAGGAGCTACGCAAAATAAGCTCTGAAATCTCTTGGGGAGTCCCCGTTAGAAAAGTGATTATGGACTTTGTTAGGCGGGTTAAAAGCTGGATGGCTCAGCTTGTCATGTTCCTCCTTGTGGAAACAATAGACGTGGGCGGTGGCACAATAGCCATGATTGAGTCCCTTGCCCGATTCAACAACCTAACGCAGGAAGTTGAGAAAGAGAAGAAGATGGCTGTCCGCCCATATATAATGATGCCCTACTTCGCCGCCATACTGCTGGTGGCGACAACCGTAATGATGATTGGCTTCACATCCGGCACTTTAGGTGTTGCCGAAACTGGCCAAACAAAGGATTTAGGGCCTATGATAACAACTTTTGTTACCTCCGCCATATTCCACAGCTATTTGATAGGCATAGTGGCAGGCAAAATAAGCGAGGAATCTATAGCTGCAGGTTTCAAGCATGCTGCAATCCTTGTGATAATCGCTGTTTTAGCAGCTAAACTGGTGCCCATGTTCGTGAAATTCGGCGTTTAAAGAGGGGAAAACCTTGAAAGTTAAAAACTTGAAGGGCACGAGGTGGAAAAAAGATAGGAAAGCCGTTAGCCCAGCTATTTCCACAGTTATCCTCACAGGCGCCATAGTAGTGCTTTTGTTAGTGACAATAGTCTTTGCAAACAATTTCCTAAGCTCAAGGATGACTGAAAACGAGTTCAGCGCCATGAAACAATTCATGCAAACCGTAGGCCTCCAAATAGACGACGTGGCATGGATTCCTGGACGTGCCCAAACAATTCGTTACGCAAGCAAATACGGCCATGTAAACTTTGAAAACGACACCTTAACCTACAGCGTTTACCTCCACGACGGCACAAGCTACAAGTTTTTCGCAAACTTCACCACAGGCATCCTATTATTCAACGTGCCAATAAGCAGCTACACCCTTGGCAACAATTATTATGAGAGGGTTTTCCCATCCAGCAGCTCTTTCTTGCAGAAGGGCACGTCTGCATCCACAAGCTACGTTTTCGTTGTTGAAAAACTGCCCATGCCCGACGGCAGCTACATAAGAATTGTTGTGGCGCCATGCATACGAGTTTTAAACTCGACTTTAGGCACGACAAAATACTTCAGGTTCTTTTTACCAGTCCTTGTTTCCGGGAAACACCCACGCTTTTCTCAATCGGTAACCCTTTCAGGGCAGTTCGTTTCAGTTAAAACTGGAACAGGCAACGCTGTAAAGATAACTGTTAACTTTCCAAGAGAAAGTTTTCAAAAAGGAGGATTCAACGAGGACTTCTTCAAATTTGAAAGCACAACTGAAATTTTTGATGTTCCAGACGGGTCGGTTGTGGAGTTTTACAGCGGAAGGGTGGTGGTTTCGTTAGGGCTTCATGGTTAGGGGGTTATTGTTATGGCGCACATAACCATTGAATATGTTATAATGCTTCCGATTCTGATAATGCAGATTATATTGTTTCCCTTAACCGCAAGCTGGCTAATGAACATATGGGTGGATTCGCGGAGAAACCTTGCACTTCAAGAAGTGGCAAGCCACCTTGGAAGCATCATCCAACAAGTCTACTTCACCCTAAACCATGAAACCATAACCGTTGGAAGCATAACACAAAAACCAGACGTGCCGCCCCTAATAGAAAACTATCCCTACATTGGAAATGCAACGCTAAAAACGGTTTTAGACCCAACCATGAACTCCAGCAAAGTCTTGACAATAACGTTGAAACTGAAGGGCACCAGAACAACGGCAACCACAACAGTCCTTTTAGGGCCAAACGTTGTTTGGCGGGAATCCACCTTCATAAGTAATTCCTCAAACGCTTGCATAATAGCCCAAAAATTCGCAAACAAAACCATACTCCTAGCCTTCGGAGGCTAACAGCCATGGCAGGCTCAACAATAGACCACCTAATCGCCATGACCGTTTTCCTAGGGGCAATACTGATTTTTGTTGGCTTGTTTAATCAGACAATCCAAACAGCAATCCTCTATCAAAGAAACAAGTATATTGCAACAAAATGCAGCGACCTCCTAGACAACATACTCCTAAACCCTGGAATCCCCACAAACTGGGGAAGAAGCAACGTTATACCAACAAGTTTCGGACTGCAAGACCCGGAATTCACACAGTATAGGCTTAGTCCCTTCTCGCTGTTGCGTCTTGTGTCTGCCTCTGGAACACCAGTAACTTATCCAAAGTTGGGACTGGTTTGTAGCAACACCACCATCGGATTTGGCAATTTCCTCCTAGTGCCCTACACGAAAGCCATCAACTACTCTCTAGCTACACGGCTGCTCGGTGTAAACGGGTCATACGGCTTTCAGTTAACCATAACCCCCATAGTAACGGTTTCAATAACAAAAGTAGGCTCTAACCCAGTAACCCTATCTGTGAATGTTAAGGGGGCAGGTTTTCCACTCTCTAACGCCGTTGTCAGCTATTGCCTAATCATAGTTAAACCCACTGGCGGTGAAGGGCAATATCCATCATTCACCACAAACTATGGAACAGCCTACACAAACGCCGAAGGCTCCGCCATACTCAGCTTTTCAACAATCAACGAAGCACAAGACTCCTACGTGCTAATAGTCTACGTGCATCATGGAGGACTTATTGGAACAGGCTACTATGAACACATTTTAAACAAGGAAAACTACATAGTTCCCTTCATCTACGATTTTGGCAACGAAGGCGGACAGGTTCTCCTAGCCCACAGCTGGGACGTGCACGGCGGAGATCACCCGGCGGCCATAACTTACAACGCAACCTTTGTGATTCTAACCGAGGATTTCACGCTCCGCGAGATGCCATTAGGCGCTGGAAGAGTAGGCCTACTAAACTACGGCAATGACCCCCACACGTATGAAATAATAACAATCCCCACGTATAACCCTGGCATCCTTGTCGTAACATACCGGAAAAGTGCAAACCCAAAAGACTCGGGCGTAGTTTTGATGCCTTGGGGCATCAGTTCCCTTGCCTTCCCAGTGGTTTTCGGCGAAGATCCTTCAAGCAAGACTTGGGTTGCAACGGACATCCGCCAGGTTCTCGTGGGCAACGTTGCCTATCAAGCTAAACTTGCCCTTTGGAGTCTTGAAGGTTATCAGGTGATCGGCTGATGATGCGTACAATAGAAGTTTTCCTAGTCATAGTCATAATCACCGGAGCCTTCATAATAGCCTCTTTCTACGCTGTTCTGCCAGTGCCAAGACGGGTTTCACCCTTAAACCTTAGAAGGTTGGCTTTAACAACGCTGCAGGTTTTGGATTCAGACTACTCTTTAAGCGAGATAGTGTTTAAAAATCCAGAAGATCCCGATTATGAGTCATCTTGGAAGCAGCTTCAAGTGGCGCTTTCCGCATTGCTGCCTCCCAACATAGTTTACAACATGAGCGTTTATATCGTGCGGAAGGAGGGGGGAGAGGAACTTTACACGCCTTTACGGTTTATTTCGAATGCTGAAAGCCTCGGCATTCAGTCGGAAGCCGCATCCTATCTGGTTGCTTCTTCCAATGTAACTTTCAGGTTTGTTCCGCAGAAAATTGGCGACGTTGGGGGTGTAGGCGGAACCCTATATATATTGAATTGCAGCGACGCGAGAGGGTGGTGGATAACGGGCTACACAGCCCACACCCTAGCCCAAGACCTGTACAACCTCCTATCACCATACTTCCAAAAAACAATAATGGTGCAAAACACAACCCAGCTCGCAAAAATATTGAATGGAACATCCCTTCAAGGCGAAACAGTGCAAGGAGCCATAATAATAAACACCTTCGGAGAAGCCGTGCCAATTCCAGCGGGATATTACGCAACACAAGGTTATGATCCCCAAGCCCAGTCATACGCGAAGTACTGTCACATTCTAGGACAAAAAGTTAGAACGTACAACTTCACATGGGTCAGCATAGTGGGCTATCCACTTTACTATGTAAGCAACATCAACCTGTTCCCGAACAACCATAACACTTGGGGAATTTACGGAATGAGAGACGTTGGCCCTGCTGGTTTAAATGCCTTCCTCCGAGGTTTAGACGGGAAAAGCTATTCATATGACAATAACTGGATTACAAGTAGCGTTGGAGTTGTCCAGCTTTCTTCCGAAGCAATCTATTACTGCAACTATTACGGAATTTACCCGTACCCGCGTCAAACAGCAACAAGAGCCTTGCCAGCAGATATATTAACCACATATAATCTGCCCGAATCACGCGTCGTTTACATATTCAACAAAGTCTACAAGAATAATAACTGGTGGATACCTGGAGCAATTTTTAGGCATGTTGCCGCAGGCGACAATAAAATTACGGGTTCCTTTTTCGCCTTGGGCTTAACAAGAACACCTGACATTAGGCTTACAGCTCTCGGCCTCTTATGCGCTTTTAGACCCAGACTTTACAGGTCTGTGTACACGGCCACAGACGCCACTAGGCTTGTTGTTTTGCAGCTTGGACAAGTGGGAGGTGTATAGCCTTGAACTGTAAAGGCCAGTTTTCGCTAATTGCCGCTTTGCTTGTCGCCGTAATATTGATAGCAACCGTTATAATCACCTATTCTGCCATTCGCAGTAGCCCTGTTTCAGACATGCCGCAAGTTTTAAGCGCCATAGACGAAACCAACTTCGCCCTAAAACAGGTTTTAGGCTTCACGATAGGCTACTATGGTTCGGTTCTGCAGGTAACCGGCAACGCAACTTACGCTAAAATGTTGGCTGAAAACTACCTCTACAGCGGACTCGCCAATATAGCAAGCATGCACCCAGACTGGGGAGCATCCTTCAACGTTGAAACCATGAACTTACAAGCACGCTGGTTTGAAAAATTAAGCTACAGCACTGGAAATCTAAAAGTGAGCTACAATCTTACCGGTTTAGGAATTTATGGAATATCTTACGGAGTTACATGCAAACTAGACGTAAACATAATAGGCGCAGTTGATGGTAAGGCGCATCTCCGCGTGGTAAAGGATGAAAATGAATCTCTTATAAACCTTGGAAAAGGCAACTTCAAATTCTACAAATACAACTATGCAGAGTCAACATGGGAATGCGTCAACCCAACAGCAGAACCCACAGCACTGTCAAACGGAACATACATAATAGATTTGCCTTCAGGAGTTGATCCAGACTCCTTCATGGTTCAAGTGGAAGATCAAAGAGGCATAATAGTGGTAGCCTCCTCATACACTCGCTACGCATACACATTAGCATGGAACCCAAACATAACATTGATTAGCGGCGAATCTTTTGAGGGAAGCTGGCCTCCATCTAGGTGGACGGCAACTGAAAACTGGGGTCAAAAGACTTCAACCGCTTATAAGGGAACTTCTTCGGCTGGTTTGGATGGTAAAGGTTCTGGAGCATCTGGAGAACTAACGACATACGACCTCAACTGCACTGATGCATCTGCAATTCATGTGGAGTTCTGGTATCGAAACGATGGAAGCTCAAGCGGCGAGTTCCTACTTCAGTATTATAATGGGGCTTCCTGGATAACTATAGCTGATTTAGGTTCAAATTCCTCTGGGAAAGGGTGGCTTTTCTTTCAGCGGAAAGAAACTGATAGCCAATTTTTCAAATCGAATTTCAAAGTTCGATGGGCTGCTGTGGGCGTTGATAAAGATGAATATGTATACGTTGATTATGTGACTGTAAAGAAGGAGATTACCCTTTCGAGACCTGATGAACTCCTTGTTATTGAGTTGCTGCAGAACGGTACGATGCGGTGGCTTGGACAAAACTTGCAGTTTACAACGCAAACCAAACCAGTACCGCCCATACCAGTGAAGTCTATACGTGTAAACCAAACAATAAACGGCGTGAACCATGAAGTTCCCTTCCAAGTGGAGGATTGGGCCTCAGACTACAAAATCCCGTTGGGATTAGCAAACAACATGAGTGTTTTCGGAAATAGACACATGCTTGTCTTCCTTGTAAACAAAGATGTTTCGAAAGTTACCATCTGGTGGAACGGAAGCGACAGGGCAGTACAAACACCTTACGCCTACACCAACCGTTACTTCAACGACAACCCCTCCAATAGGAGATTATACAATGGAAAACTTACCCTTCAATGGTCTTCCAGCGGTTTCACAATAACGTCAACTGTAGGAAGCATGACGGTTACCGCAAATTTAATGCGTGTGAATGATAGGTATGATACAACCGATCCCGAGTGGGCATACACCGTCTATAATGGTGTCGTCAGAGACATTATACATGGCGAGTCGGAATATTCTGGAGGAGTTTCCAACTGCTCCAACTTTTATTCGCATATTGTTATAACGTTGCCAGCGAACACCACATACTACACGTATCAGCTGCGCCTAATATTCCTAAACTCGGCTGATAGACCCCGAACTATCACCGATCTTTGTCCCATTCGAATCAGCACAACAGCAAGCGGCACGTTTTCGGCTTTGACTGAAAACGGCACATTGGGACTTTATCCAAGAGTTTCTATAGCGTCAACTCTTTTCTATAACATGTCAAATGTTTGGCAGCACCACTGGAGCCAGCTGAACACGTCTTCAACGAGGGGGTTTGGAATAATGTTTCCAGACGACTCCAACATGAAACTTTACCATTTCGATTCGATGGCAAGCGATAAGACGGGTTGCCTAAGCGTTTCAAGTTCTGGCAAAACTATTGAGTTTCTGCCAGTAAAACGGTCTCAAGTGTCTGGTTTCGCTTCAAGCTTGGATATTTGCTGGTTTGGCGCTGTGGTTACTTTCGACAACACCACGCCAATCTATAGAGTGGTAAACGGGGTTCCAACAGGCTTGTGGATGCTTGTCGAGTACCCGCCTGTCATAGCTGTGGTTGCTGAAGGGTGATTTTAAATTTGGATTTTAAGTTCATACAAGTTAAATAAGTATTCTTCAGATTTCCTAAACTAGCTGGAAGGTGCATAAGCCATGAACACCAAAACCCTGTTAAAATCTAGGAGGGGTATATCCCCAATACTTGCCACACTCCTACTAATTGTTATAGCCGTAGCCGCCATAGTCGTAACATACGCTTGGATAATGACCTACATGAGCAGCGCCGGCCACCAGGCGGGTGTGCAACTCACCCTTGATACGGTGAGTTGGCAAGATGGCACCACTATAAAGCTTTACATAAGAAACGTGGGAACATCCGACGCAATAATAGACAAGGTGTACATGGGTGAGTCATCAACAAACCTCGCGCCGGTAAACCACGACGCAGCAAACGCCCCTGTTCCAGCAGATGGTGGCACATTAACCATAACAATAAGCCATAACTACACCAGTGGAACAACCTATTACTTCAAAGTGGTTCCAAAAACCGGAGCTCCCTTGGAGTTCAGCAGAAGAGCCCCATAGTTTCGAGCTCTTCTAATCCTCAACAACTACTTTTTGGAAAACCCCGCAAAGCCCGTATTGCCATCAAATATTTTGATTAGAGTTAAAAGTCTTAAGCACTCTAATAGTTTTAGTCAAACTTAACGGTGGCGGGAATGATTTGGCTAATTGAAGCTGCCAAAGTTTGTTTGACGCTTTTTTCTTTCCTTTACGCTTCCTACAGCGATTATAAAACCCGAGAGGTTAGCAACAGCGTCTGGATTCTTTTCGCTCCACCAGCCTTTGCATTAACCTTTGCAGAGCTTTTCTTATCCGATTTTTCCGCTTTGCCCTTTTTCGGGTTGTGCTTCGGCTTGACGGCGGCCTTCGCCATAATCCTTTTCTATGCTGGCGGTTTTGGCGGTGCAGATGCCAAGGCTTTAATGTGCTTAGCTTTAGCCTTGCCTTTTCATCCGCAGGAACTCCTTCCAACACCATTGTCCGGCGATGTTTCGCCTTTTATGCAAAATTTTTTCCCCTTAACAGTCTTCAGCAACTCCATAATACTCGCAGCCTTGACGGCGGTCTACCTCCTCCTATACAATCTTTTATGGCGCCGGAAAACCGGCAAAGCTCTTTTCGAAGGAGAACAGGAAAGCGAATCTATGGGCAAGAAAATCCTGGTGCTTTTAACCGGCTACAAGGTTTCAATTGAAAAAGTCAAGGCGAAATGGCATCTCTACCCTCTAGAGGATGTGGAAAAAACCGATAATGGAATAAAAAGAAAGCTTGCGGTTTTTCCAAAAGACGAGGGAAGAAACGCCATGGTTGAAAGGCTGGAGGAAGCTGTCAAAAGCGGTGCAATCCAGGAAAAAGTTTGGGCAACTCCTGGACTGCCTATGCTGATATTCATGACTGCTGGGCTGATTATTGCGCTTTTTTACGGCGACATTGTTTGGAACCTAATTCGCTTCCTTTTAGGGTGAGAAAACGCTCAAAAGGATTAATTCATTATACTGAAACTGTTTGCTGGAAGGCGTAAAAGTGCTGGACAAATATTTAGAGGAAGTTAAGACCTCTCTAAAAAAACAAGAAAAGGAGATCCATGTTGTAGTCATGCCAGACTTCTTCCTAGACAGATTCATAAGCCTAAACCACAGTCCAGAAACCTTCTTTAAAATGGTTATGAACGTCGTAAAGCGGAAGGGTGGAAGCATAGATGGAATTATCCAAAAAGATTTTAGGGGTGGAAACGCTGTAAACACTGCTTCAGCCCTAGCCAACCTAGGCATAAAAGTCACGCCGATAATATGTACTGATAAGCTTGGATTTCAACTCCTCAAGTTTTACGTTAAATCATCGAAAATCGGCCTATTCCATGTCAAAATAGTTGAAAAGCCATCCATAACAACAGCCATAGAATTCAAAACAAAAAGCGGCAAAACAAATGTCATGCTTAGGGATGTTGGCTCTTTAGCCGATTTTACACCCGAAAACCTCAGCAGTGAAGACTTCGAAGTCATTGAAAAAGCCGACTACGTTTGCGTTTTTAACTGGGCTGGAACAAGAAAACACGGCACAGAGCTTGCCGAAACAGTTTTCAGACATGTTAAAACAAGGGGGAAAGGCAGAACCTACCTTGACACGGCTGACCCAACCCCCAACAAGGGAAAAGTGCAAAGTTTGATGGAAAACGTTTTGCAAGCAGACCTCGTGGACATTTTAAGCCTAAACGAGAACGAGGCGGTCTTTTACGCTTCACAACTAAGTCCCAAAATAAGAGTTCTTAAGCGAAGGCTGAGTTTTGAAGAACTAGCCAGAGAATCTGCAAAAATTCTAGCCGAACACCTCGACACTAGAATAGATCTTCACACCACAAGTTTTTCAGCAACCTTCACAAAAAAGACCGAAACCATTATCCCAGCTTTCAATGTTCCAGTCTTGAGGTCCACTGGGGCAGGCGACGCTTGGAACGCTGGAAACATTGTCGGCGACGCTTATGGGCTTTCAAACAGCGCTAGGTTGACGCTGGCCAACGCTGTGGCAGCCTACTACATTTCAAACCATGAGGGAAAACACCCCACCCGCCAACAGCTTATAAAGTTCTGCGGCAAGCTTAAGGGCATGTGGAAGACCAAAACAGATAAAAGTTAGACCCTTTTTAGAAGAAGCAACAGCAAATGCGGAGATGCTATTGTGCCAACAGAAATCTTCGACTTGGACAAATTCGTTGAAATAAGCGAGCGAGCCGAATACTGCGCGGTAAAACGCCTAAAAGATGTTGTAAAACTTAAACTTCGCACTGCAAGAATGCTTTACACGTTGAAGGTTGAGCCTTCAAAGGCTGAAGAGGTTATAAAAAAGCTTCGATGCGAAATTCGCGAAATATAGCTTTTTCAAACCGCTTGGATTAGGAACTTTTTAGGCAAGCTTGAACCCCGCTCTGTATATCAAGCAGCTCAAAAATAGCTTTAAGTTTAAGCTCAAATAATATGTATTCGTCCTCCACGAATATGGGTTTACCATTCAGGGCCTCTAACACAATTTCGGGAGGCG
>Ga0207433_10002560_pt1 | contig 36884 bp, 28 predicted proteins | sample YelNatPaOPGAMG01_FD_187559 | JGI IMG/M metagenome (GOLD analysis project Ga0207433, IMG submission 187559) | Hot spring thermophilic microbial communities from Obsidian Pool, Yellowstone National Park, USA - OP-RAMG-01 (SPAdes) (version 3) | ecosystem: Environmental > Aquatic > Thermal springs...
TCATATCACTACAACAATAGAAGGATTAGGCATCGAAAAGGGACTGCAGAAGGGACGAGAGGAGGGGATGCAAAAAGGGCTTAAGCAGGGGCTCCTTGAGGCTATCTCATTGGGGCTTGAGCTAAAGTTTGGTAAGGAAGGCTTACAACTTTACAATCAGATCAGCCTGATAGATTCTATTGAGCAGTTAAAGAAGATCAAGGAGGCTATAAGAGCGGCCACAAGCCCCAAGGATATTGAAAAGCTGGCTCTGAAGTAAAAACTGGCTCTGAACTAATTTGATTAACCAATAACTTTTATTAAGACCATTATTTATTGGCTGACTGGCTTAAGGGAAATAAAAGTGGCGCATATCACTACAGCAATCAAAAGAATAAAGACTCCCATTCTACTGATCAAAAAGTTCTTGGAGCGGAGGTAGAAGAAAAGTTGAGAGCTATCAAAGGATTTATGAATTTATCAGCTGTCCTGATAGGAATATTTTAACTCCTTGCTCTCCAGTTCCCAGAACAAACCTGGAAAGATAATCAACATTGGCTGAGAACCTTTTTAGCAACAACGCTCCTTTATAGTATATTGTCAAAGTATATTGTCAAAAGGGGGTACTGACTCAAACCATCCTGAGAAATTTACACAAAGTCAATGCCTAGGCGATTTATGCTCTAAATCGCTCAACACAATTTAAGTCTTGCGACTTTTCTGCAACTCGAGGGGCTGCTTGAAGTAAAACTTTTAACTGTCTGGTACTTAAGGAAAACAATTATGGTAGTCATGATCCTTGAACGAGTTCCAATCGGCTTGCGCGGAGAGTTAAGCCGATGGTTTTTAGAACCAAAGGCCGGGGTATTTGTTGGACAAGTTTCGGCTATGGTTCGAGAACAGCTTTGGCAAAAAGTTTGCCGCCAAGGGCAGGAGGGCGGGTGTATAATGATCTATACCAGCAATAACGAGCAGGGATATAGTATTTGTACCTGGGGCAAAACAGACCGCTCAATTGAGGACTTCGAGGGTCTTTTTTTAGTCGAGATCCCGAAAATTTAATGTTTCTTTCAGTATCGTCCCCACGCACGTGGGGGTGAACCGGCATGGGGAGAGACCATTTGCTTATGGAATATTATCGTCCCCACGCACGTGGGGGTGAACCTTTGTCTGCGAGTCAGCAGATTGAGCAGTTAATATCGTCCCCACGCACGTGGGGGTGAACCTTGGACCTCAATAACTGTAGTTGTATTATTATTAATCGTCCCCACGCACGTGGGGGTGAACCGAAAGACATTAGCGCACTAGGAGAGGGGGAAACATCGTCCCCACGCACGTGGGGGTGAACCTCTGGAGACTGATAAATAGTGGCCAGATCCAGGCATCGTCCCCACGCACGTGGGGGTGAACCTGGTAGCCCAGGCGGCTCGCCTGGGCATTAGCCATCGTCCCCACGCACGTGGGGGTGAACCGAAAACTCTCGCCAGGGGGAGGCTTGTTCTTGCATCGTCCCCACGCACGTGGGGGTGAACCTGTAGGGGGGGATGGCGATAAGCCGCTAGCGGAATCGTCCCCACGCACGTGGGGGTGAACCGTGCGCCAGCCGAGCCTGCCGATCCAGCCTACCATCGTCCCCACGCACGTGGGGGTGAACCGCTCAGCCAACGATCCAGTCTGCCAGCCCGCCAATCGTCCCCACGCACGTGGGGGTGAACCGATCGCTCATGTCGGAGGGACAGTCGTGGACGAATCGTCCCCACGCACGTGGGGGTGAACCTCATACATGGTTAGAGCCATGGTTATAGTCCTCATCGTCCCCACGCACGTGGGGGTGAACCTCGCAGGGATTAGAGACCTAGACGGCCTTCAACATCGTCCCCACGCACGTGGGGGTGAACCTAGCCCCGGCTGTTCAGCATGGCGGAATGCCGTCATCGTCCCCACGCACGTGGGGGTGAACCGAAGTGGATCGATGTTTGAAACGAATGGGAGAGATCGTCCCCACGCACGTGGGGGTGAACCTGTTGCTGAGGCGATGAAGGCTATGCTGTTGGCATCGTCCCCACGCACGTGGGGGTGAACCGAAAGTGGCAATATAAAAAAATACGAGATAATAATCGTCCCCACGCACGTGGGGGTGAACCGGTATTAAGGTTCATTTCACAAACGGGGGAGAAAATCGTCCCCACGCACGTGGGGGTGAACCGAGGGCCAGCTTGTTAATGTAAAGCATCGGACTATCGTCCCCACGCACGTGGGGGTGAACCGGGCTATGGGCTACTGTCGAATGGACCCCGAAAATCGTCCCCACGCACGTGGGGGTGAACCGCCAAGATGAGCCTTCCCCTAGCGAGAGCCCTGCATCGTCCCCACGCACGTGGGGGTGAACCAGGTGTTCCAGTCGTCGAAGGGCCGATTTCCTCATCGTCCCCACGCACGTGGGGGTGAACCTTTATATGTTCCCCTAGGGGCCCTGGTTCCTGGCATCGTCCCCACGCACGTGGGGGTGAACCACATATCGGCAGTGCAGGCAGGGCCGGCGCACCATCGTCCCCACGCACGTGGGGGTGAACCTTTGACTTGCCCATATTTAACAAAATCAGGATGTATCGTCCCCACGCACGTGGGGGTGAACCAAACAAGGGCTAGGAATGTATAAGAGGCTAGAAAATCGTCCCCACGCACGTGGGGGTGAACCTAACGCACAGTGGCACAGGCGAGCCGCCTGTGCATCGTCCCCACGCACGTGGGGGTGAACCGAAAGAGAAGCGGATCTATTCTTAGAAGAAAAAATCGTCCCCACGCACGTGGGGGTGAACCGCCTCTATCCATCCCACTATTGTATTAATTGTTAATCGTCCCCACGCACGTGGGGGTGAACCGAGGAGGAGGGAGAGGGGGGCTAGCCCCGCCGCAATCGTCCCCACGCACGTGGGGGTGAACCGTAGGGTTTCTGCCCGGGAACCCTTATCAATAAATCGTCCCCACGCACGTGGGGGTGAACCTTTGCTATGTCCACGCAGGGAGCTTTATATGACATCGTCCCCACGCACGTGGGGGTGAACCAATGATACAGATTTTTGGCTGGTCTTGGTTAAAATCGTCCCCACGCACGTGGGGGTGAACCTGCAGGCTGGTAGTGTAGGCAGGCAGGCTGGTCATCGTCCCCACGCACGTGGGGGTGAACCTGATATTGAGTTCGATTCATAACCAGGCTATAGATCGTCCCCACGCACGTGGGGGTGAATAAGATGCCCTTGATAATTCATATTTTCGTCCCCACGCACGTGGGGGTTAACCTGATTTAAGGAAAACCTTGGAAGAGAAGGATTTTAATCCGAAGCTAGAGCTCCTATCCGCCATGAAGAAATTGGGCAAGGAGGATCTTACTTTCTAAGGCTCTATGGCATGAGATAATTCATAATCAGGAAATTTTGTCTACAGAATACCTCTCTCGCAAGGATCCATTAAAGATTTTTATGGAAACTTTAACTCAGTTCGCTCTTATATATCAGATATATCAGACACCATAAACCCTATATCAGAACAACCATAAAACCTCGAAGGGGCTTAGCTCTTATTATGGTTATGTCTCTCAATGGTAGCTAATAAATAAGAGCGAATCAGTTTGTGGCCAGGCATACCTATCCTGATATGCTGAAAACCCTGGCCAATGCCCAGGCTATTCACCAGGCTGAGATATTGGAATCAGGCTATGGATATTCTGACTGGGTCAGGAATTTTCGCCTTATTATAAAGGCTCTAAGTATTGATGAGACATCCATCCTGGATGATATTGCAAGAATTGTCAAAAATCACCCAATGGATAATTATTTGGAGCCGGTTGTTAAGCTTTTAATTGATAAATCAAAATCAGGCGTAGACGAAGAGTTTCTCAGGATTGCTCTTCTGCCAAGGGGATAGAGCCTTTGATAGGGTCAAAAATAGTTGGATTTTCAATGAAATTAAAAGCAATAGCTCGCAACCTTTCATCATTTATGGCTCTGGCATACTGCTGGGCTGTAATCTTATCTCTTCGCAGAGCATATAGGCGGGCAATGGTATGGGCAGTAAAATCGTGGGCGTTTTCACCGGTTGTAAGCGGTTTTCCCCGAACAACGAGAATAGTATCACCCCATATATTTACTATTTCATCATCGGTCGGATTATGTGCCCAAAAATCAAAAATCAGATCATCATTGGTTGTTTTCGGCATGGAATTAGCTCCTTTTAGGGTAACACAAGCAGCCAGTGGCACAGGCGGCCCGCCTGTGCTGGCAATCATCAATCATCAATCATCAATTTTAAATTTTAAATTATGATATGTCAAGCGATTTGATCAAAACCGAGATCAAGATTGAAGACGAGCAGGTCAAAGCCCTCCTGACCAGGCTCCAGGAAAAGATGGCGGACATGGCGCCGGTTATGCGCCGCATCGCTAAGTATATGGTTAGCTCAATCCAGCAGAATTTCGAGGTTGGCGGAAGGTATTCGGCGCCCGGCTCATGGATGGGAGGCTCACGAAAATGGGCGCCGCTGTCTGAGGCTACCATCGTCAGGCGCAAGGCCAAGGGCTGGTGGCCGGGCGATATCCTCATCATCCAGCGGGGCAGGTTGGCCTCCAGCATCCACCGAAGCGCCGGCAGGGGCTATGCCAGTTTGAGACCAATGTCGTCTATGCCGCGATCATGCATTTTGGAGCAAAACGTGGCGAATTCGGAGAAAAAACCTTTATTCAGCGAGTGAAGGAGCATGTCAGGAGAATGAGAGGGAAAATATCCAGGGTCAGGGCGCACCAGCGCACAGTTAGGCTCAAGCTTCCCTGGGGTGATATCCCTGCCAGGCCGTTTATGCTGATCCAGCCGGAGGATATCACCGATATTACTGAGCTGATTAACAGATATCTGAACTGTTAGGGAGAGCCCAGGCGAGCCGCCTGGGCCACCAGCCAGCCTGGGCTACTGGCTGGTGCCTGGGCTACTGGTGCCACAGGCGAGCCACCTTGGCTACCTTCCAGGCGAGCCGCCTGTGCTGGTGGATTTTGGAAAGGAGATGACAAGATGCTGCAAACTAGAGCTATTCGATACGCCAAGGAGCTGATTGGCCAGGAGAGATCGTCCCCACGCACGTAGGGGTGGCTTTATTATCGCTTTTGTTTCTTCGATCGTTATTCTGCATCGTCCCAACGCACGTAGGGGTGCCTGGATTGTGCTGCCTTTATTCCCCCCTCTTGGTCATCGTCCCCACGCACGTAGGAGCGCCATATACTTCTTTTTTGCATACATCCCTCCTAACTCATCGTCCCCACGCACGTAGGAGCGCCTGTACTATTGTTGTTTCGGTCTCTACTCACAGCTCAATCATCCCCACGCAAGTAGGGATGCCTGTCAATGTTGAGGCAGTGAGATTTTCTGATACTTTATCGTCCCCACGCAAGTAGGGGGCCCCCATCTCTCATCCCTCAATCCTCAGTCGATAATGAGGCTAACATGACATTATCCAAAAGACGACGATGAGGCTGACAACTCCTCCATAATATCCAACACCTTACTAGGCTTGATCTTTTGCCGATACAAAGGGCCTGCCGCAAGCGCCGGAATCTGCTCCTCCATAGTCGGTTTGGGATGAAGATAGAATACTCCCAGCGGAATGCGCTCTCCCCACTCTAGGGCCTTATGAAATGCCTTGAGCTGATTTTTCGGATCAAACTCCCTGTCCTCTTCCAAATGATAAACCCGCTCCTCATACCACCTGAAGGTATTGACCCGATTGAAGGTCGGGCATGGCTGTAGGATATCGATCAAGGCAAATCCCTTATGCTGAATCCCCGCTTTGATCAGCTCGGCCAAAAACTGCAAATCCCCAACATATCCCCTGGCCACAAAACTACAATCTAAGCTGATAGCCAGGGCCAGCGGATTGAGCGGCTCATGGATAACGCCGTAAGGCTGCACCTTGGTCTTAAAACCCTTATCTGAGGTAGGCGAGGCCTGCCCCTTGGTCAGTCCATAGACCTTGTTATTATGCACGATGCAGGTGATGTCGGGATTGCGGCGAATGGTATGAATAAGGTGGTTCCCGCCCTCACCGTAGCAATCACCATCTCCATTATGGACAATAACCGTCAGCTCAGGATTAGCCAGCTTGGCTGCCAAAGCCACCGGCAAGGCCCGGCCATGCAGACCATTAAAAAAATTGCACCGCAAATAATGGGGAAATTTACCTGCCTGCCCAATCCCTGACACTATGAGAATTTTCTCAGGCGCAAGCTGAAGCTCAACCAAGGCCTTCTTTTCAGCATTCAAAATGCCAAAATTCCCACACCCCGGACACCATGCCTCCTTAACCCCGCTGTGATACTCTTCCCGGCTAAGCATTTTTACCCTATCACCTCCTGGATGGTCTCAAAAAGATACTGTACTGAGAATGGCCGGCCATCGGCCTGCAAAATTTTCTGATCTACGGCTAGACCTGTTTTCTCCCGAATAAGGCTGGCCATCTGTCCGCTGGCATTGTTTTCAATGCAAATCAGCTCATCGCGATCTTTGAGCACATCCCTTACCTGTCGCGAGGGAAAGGGCCAAACTTGGGTAAAATGAAGCATAGCTACATCCTTGCCCTCATCGTGCAGTCTGGTCATGGCCTCATGAGCCACCCCCCAGGTTGAGCCCCAGCAGATGATCATATTTTTAGCCTTCAGATGCCCGTAAATATTGGGCGGAAGGATATCTTGCTCCATCATCTGCTCTTTTTTCATCCTCTTGGCTACCTGCCGACTGCGGGTCTGCCGGTCTTCTATGATATGGCCAAACTCATCATGCTCATCCGAGTCAGCCATAACCAAATGGCGACTTTGGCCAGGAATGGCTCTCGGGGATATGCCAGTGCTGGTAAAAGCGTACCGACGATACTCATCGCTCATTCGGCTAAGCTCATCCTCTGAAAGAAGATATCGGTCAATGGTGATCTTCTGCAGATCAAGCGGCCGATCAAGGGTAAAATAAGAGTCAGCCAAGTACTGATCAGTCAGAATAATGACCGGAATCTGATACTTCTCAGCTTGATTAAAGGCATGAGCCGTAAGATAAAAACCCTGCTCAGGAGTGCCAGGCGCTAGTACCAGCCGGGGAAACTCTCCATGCGATGCGTGAATGGCATAGCGCAGCTCCGCCTGCTCGGTCCGAGTCGGAAGCCCAGTGGCTGGACCAGGCCGCTGCCCCAGGACAATCACAATCGGCGTTTCAGTCATTCCAGCCAGCGAAAGCCCTTCGGTCATCAGGTCAAATCCTCCACCAGAGGTGGCTGTCATAGCCCGTGCACCAGCAAAACTTGCCCCAATAACCATGTTGATGGCCGCAATCTCATCCTCGGCCTGCTCCACCACTACCCCAAACTGATCAGCCTTGGAAGCCATGTAGGTGAGAATATTCGTCGAGGGCGTCATCGGATAGCCAGAGTAAAATTTACACCCCGCGGCCAAAGCACCAAGAGCTACCCCTTCATTCCCACTGAGCAGTATCTTAGCCGGAACATCAAGAGGACAAAGCTTGAAAGGGCAGGCTTCCCCCTCACGCTGACAGATCCGTTCCGCCTCCTCATAGCCCCTCTGGGCAGCCTGAATATTCTCTTTCAGCACCCGATCCCCCTTTTTACCAAATACACGCCGAAGATACTCTTCCAGATACCCTAGCCCATAGCCAAAAAGACCAACCGTCGCAGCCACAGCCACAGTATTGGCCAGGATAGGATCACCGCACTCTCTGGCTATCCGATCCATAGGCAGGCTGATTAACTTTGCTTTCCCCCCAGGCGGAGCCGCCTGAATCTTTTCCCCATCGTAGATCACCACACTTTTATCATGCAGCTCAGAAAAATGAAGGCGCAGGGTCTCCCTGTCCAGGGCGACCAGCACATCAAGCCGCTCCGACATTGCCCAGATTGGATGGTCGGCAATCCGCATCTGATAAATATTATGCCCACCCCGAATTCTGGATTCATAATCCTGACTGGCAAAAACATACCACCCACCTCGGCTGAAAAGATTCGATAAAACAGTGCCGATAGTAACCAACCCCTGCCCAGCCTCACCCCCAATCTTAATCGTTAACTCCTTATTCATACCTTAATTTCTCCCCACTTTTTGACCATAGGCTGCTAAATTCTAAATTGTAGCCCTTTACCCTTTAGCAAAGATCGACATTTGAGGAGAAAAAGTATGATCTTCGTGATATTCCTGGATTCCCGCTTACGCGGGAATAAATAAGAGAGGGATAAAACTATTAATATTTCAAATAATTAACAAAAAATATAAAAATATAGATTAATTTTTGCCGCTCTTATATATAGATATAAAAGTACAACAAATATACCAGACGCTCTTATCTTGGCTCTTATCTTAGTATGTTATTCTGGGATGTTATTCTGTGAGCGATGAGAGCACAGAAGGGCTAACCGAAATAATAGCAATGATAATAGCATAGAAGGACTAACGAGTGAGTTGACAAGCTCTTTAATTTTGTGAATTCGCCATGTCTTCAGCAAATCCTCAAGGCGCATCCATACTCATGAGATTTTACTCATGCGATTTTCTCTAACAATTCACGGCTGGCAGCTTCCAACGGCCCCAGCTTGTTTTGGACCACGTCCCAGACAATGGTAGGATTGATCGCAAAGTATTCATGGGCTAGTATGTTGCGGAGTGCCCTGATCTTACGCCATTCGATTTGAGGGGCAGTTTTTAAAACTTCATCAGGCAGCTTGCCTGCCGCTTCCCCTATAATCTCAAGATTTCGAACTACAGCATCCTGTGTTTTCCTATCCTCCGAAAAAGCCTCCATACTCATATCCTGCACATATAAACGGATTTGTTTTATAGATTCTATTATATCGTCAAGATAAAGCCGGAAATCACGCATAGACCACCTCACGGTCAATAACCGGCTTAAGGCGTGGTTTGACAGAATCAGCCAAAACGAGGTCAACAGATCGCCCCAGATTATCTTCAAGGTAGAACTTCAAATCCAGGTAATTATCAAATGTGGGGTGTTCAAGGTTCACCAGAATATCAATATCACTAACTTCAGTGGCCTGCTCACGACAGAATGATCCAAACAGCCCAATCTTCCGAACCGAAAAACGTTCCCAAAGCTCCTGCTTATGTTCTGAAAGGAAACGCAACACTTCCTGTTTGTTCAACATCTTTGCTCTCTTCGCTCATAATGCTCATAAACCATGCTATAGTGCTTCAAGATAGTGCTTCAAGTTTGGTTTTTCCAGGCATGATTTTGATTCGCTATTTTTGGCAAAAATTATAGTTTATTTTGATATTGTGTTCAGTTTACCATAAAAATATGTTTATTGACGTGATTATCAATATTCATGCCAATCAAAACCTAACTTGAACGAGTATACCACCAAAGGTGTTGAACTGAAGGTAAAAGTCAAGCAAGCGGCTATTTGATCTCAAGTAGCTATTTGATCTCAGTGGAGCTTGCGCCCGCTTCGAATAAACTGATGCAATTCCCCACCCTGACTCAGCGGCTGGAAGTAAGGATATTGCTCCTGGAGAGCCCCAATAATTGAATAGATAGTCATAAAATTGTCAGCAGTTGCCACCTGACCAGAGGTGATAAGATACTCGCTCCATTTTTCTGCAAAGGAGCACAAAAGCCGAAGCTCATGCCAGTTTATCTTGATGATAACGTCATCTTCCAGCGATAGAGGCTGGCCGGTATCACCACAGATCGGACAACAGCTTACCCCTCGGAGTTGATCAGCGGTAAACTCAGAGCGACAGCGAATGCAGCGGGCTATCTTCTTTTCCATTTCCGCATCATGCTCGATCATGATATCGTAAAACTCCTTTCCTAATTTTAAGGATTCTTGGCCAAGGATTCTTGGCCAAGATCTTGACAAAGTTTCAATTACTTTATCACCCCAATTCTCTCTTGTCAAGATTGTAATTTTATTGTAACTTCCTGATATCGTTAGATTTTATTTTTATTTTCGGATTCCTCATTTTGGCATCTGCTACACGAGAGCGAATTAATACACTCTCGCACTCAGCAAAAACCCACCCTAGGTAATTACCAACAACTTAGGCTAACCGTATGTCAATGACCAAAGGGAGGTGATCAGAGGCTACCCGGGTCAGAGGTGTGCGGGGAGTCTCGATGCGACGGACCATAATTTCAGGGCTGATAAAGGCATGATCTATCCGAATAAGTGGGTAAAAGGTTGGCCATGTATTAAGAGGCCGATGGTTGGGAAGACAATGCTGGGCATCAAGCAGCAGTTTACGAAACCTCCGATAGACCAAAGAGCCTGGCATAGCATTGAAATCACCGCAAATAATGCATGGCGGATGGCAAGTCGAATGGGTCAGCCAATCCGATCCAAGAAGGGCATCGGCCTGAAGAAGCCGCTCACGGCGACAGAGGCCAAGATGGGTATTGATAATCTGAATCGTTCGGCTGCCGACCTGAATCATGCTCCGTAATGCCCCTCGCCTCTCAAGGGGCCGCAAAGATGGGAGAGTGGGAAGCTGGCCTGCCGCGGCCAGCTGCATCGGGTAGCGACTTAAGATGGCGTTACCGTAGCCCTCTTCCTCGATCTTGATGGCTGGATAAAAATGAAAATCCATATTTAGATGGTCAGCAATTGCCCGAGCCTGATCAACTCCTTGCGTGCGGGTGCGGCCTACATCAACCTCCTGAAGAGCCACAATATCAGGATCACACTGAGCAATGACCTCGGCGATTCGAAAGGGAGAAAGCTTCCTATCCCTTCCAATGCAGCTATGGATATTGTAGGTCATGATGCGAACTGTTTTGGCCGTGATGATCTGCAACATAAATTGATAAGCAAAATACCAGGTTGATAATCAGATGTCAAGAGTTGATAATCAATGGAATTAAATATTGTGAAGTTGAATATTATGAACAGTATTATTGAAGACTATGCTTTTGCACTTTTTTCCGAACCCTTAATTTTACTGGATTTACTACTAAATTTTCAAGGATTTCAAGGCGTTAAGAAATTTCTGCAAAAGTGTAGTTGAAGAATTGAACAGCGTATAGATGCCGAAGGGGGGACTCGAACCCCCACAGAGCTAAGCCCCACTAGACCCTGAATCTAGCGCGTCTGCCAATTCCGCCACTTCGGCTCATAAGATAGGCGGGAAATTCATTCCCTCAGGGAACTGCAAATTCCTCCCCTAAGGGAACTACATAATTTATGTAGCTAATTTTTTAACATTATTTGGGATATTTGTCAAGCAGGGAAAGATGAATGATGCCTAAGCCGTCAATAAATTAAGCAAAAAGGTGGGAAGATGAGGAAGAGGATTAGAGGTTTCGCTGTATGCAAGCCTCGCTTACAGCTTAACCTCCACCTCCTGTAATTCGTAATCTTCAATAATATCCCCGGGCTTTAGATCGTTATAATTCTCCAGCCCAATCCCGCACTCATAGCCACTTTGAACTTCGCGGGCATCATCTTTAAACCGGCGGAGAGAAGAAATTTTACCCTCATAAATAACAATATTGTCCCGAAGAAGACGCAATTTTGATCCTTTAATGATTTTCCCCTCCAGAACATAGGCCCCACCGATAGCCCCAACCTTGGGGATGTTAAAGACCTGCCTTACCTCTGCCCGACCAAGGGTAACCTCCCGATAGGTAGGCTCAAGCATTCCCTTCATGGCCGATTGGACATCTTTTAACAGATCATAGATAATCGTATAACTACGGATATCCACCTTTTCCTTTTCAGCCAAAGCTGCCGCCTTAGGCTCAGGCCGCACATTAAAGCCAAGGATAATAGCATTAGAAGAGGAAGCAAGCATGACATCGCTTTCAGTAATAGCTCCCACCGAGCCATGAATAACCTTAAGACCAACTTCAGGAGTGCTGAGCCGCTCCAGGGAATCGCTTATGGCCTGAACAGAGCCTTGCACATCTGCCTTCAAAATGACTTTCAGCTCTTTGACCTCTCCCTTCTTGATCCGTTCGTAAAGATCTTCAAGAGTTACTTTGGCTGTTTTGCGCAAGCCTTCGGTTCTCTGTTTTTCAAGCCGAATAGTGCTGATCAGACGAGCCTTGCGCTCATCGCTAACCACAATAAAAGAATCCCCTACCTGAGGAACGCCTGAGATGCCCAAAATTTCCACCGGAGTAGAGGGAGATGCCTCTTTGACATTTTCCCCTTTATCGTTGATCAAGGCGCGCACCTTACCGTAGTACAGGCCGGTTACAAACGGATCGCCAACCCGCAATGTCCCATTCTGAACCAAGACAGTAGCCACTGGCCCACGCCCTTTGTGCAACTTGGCTTCAATGATGGTGCCCGTAGCTGGACGGTTAGGATTGGCCTTCAGCTCAAGCATCTCTGCCTCAAGGAGCATCATCTCTAGAAGCCTATCAATGCCCTGTCCGGTTTTGGCCGACACTTCCACAAAGATGGTTTTCCCACCCCATTCCTCCGGGATTAAATCCAGCTTGGCCAAATCATTTTTTACCCGCTCAGGGTTAGCCTCTGGTTTGTCAATCTTGTTGATCGCCACCACAATCGGCACACCAGCAGCTCGCGCATGGTTAATAGCCTCAATGGTCTGAGGCATAACCCCATCATCTGCCGCTACCACCAGAATAACCACATCCGTTACCTGAGCCCCACGAGCCCTCATAGCCGTAAAAGCCTCATGCCCTGGAGTATCCAAAAAGGTTACATCTCCACCCGGCAATTTGACCTTGTAAGCCCCAATATGCTGGGTAATCCCCCCATGCTCGCTAGAGGCTACATTTGTCTTTCGAATCGCATCAAGAAGTTTGGTTTTCCCATGATCAACATGGCCCATGACCGTTACCACCGGAGGCCGAGGAACAAGCTGAGAGGGATCATTTTCACCTATGTCAAGCTCTTCCTTGCCCTCGAGGGAAACCATACTGACCTGAAAACCAAAGCTCTCAACCACCGACATGGCGATGCTAACATCCAAAATCTGATTGATAGAAGCCATAACTCCCAGTTGGATCAGCTTCTTGATTACCTCGTTTGGCTTTTTGCCCATTTTATCAGCCAACTCTTTAACCGTAACCGCTTCGGTTAGCTGAATCTTTTTAGGTGCTGCCGGCTCGATGGTCTCCTCTCTGAGACCTTCTTCTTCGCCCGCGGCCGGCTCTTTCGGCTGAAGCTTATCTTTTTTAGCCTCAAGGGCTGAGGGTGCTTTCCCTTTATCCTGACCAGCGGTTTTATTTTGATACTCCGGTTTTTTGGACATTTTACCGGCAATATCCCCTTTGACCGGAGTGAGCATCTCCAGAATCAACTTAGCCGTATCCTCATCTACAGTGCTCATGTAGCTTTTTATCTCTACTCCCAGATCCTGAACCTCTGCTACCAGCTCCTTGCTCGACATACCCAATTTTTTGGCGATTTCATGAACCCGAACCTTTTTCAAACGATATCACCTCCCGTATCTTGTTTCTTTAATTTTTCCGATGCGCTCTGGATAATGCTCCGGGCCATCCCCTCTCCTACCCCGGGAATTGAGGCTAATTCCTCAACCGACAAAGCAGCCACCTCCTCCAGGGAATTAATTCCCCGACTCATAATCCGCTCAGCCACTCCCAAGTCAATATCAGGAAGATTGGACAAATGCTTGATAACCTGCTCCCGCTTTCTGCTCAACCGCATCTTTTGCTCTTTTACCTCAGACTCGCTGTTGATGTCGATCTTCCAGCCAGTCAACTTAGAGGCCAAACGAGCATTTTGCCCCTTCTTGCCAATAGCTAGCGAAAGATGTTGATCCGAAACCACAATCTTAACCGATTTGTTTTTCGGATCAAAATCCGCATGAAGGATTTCAGCCGGACTCAAGGCGTTAGCTACAAAAGTTAGGGGATCCTCAGACCAGCGAATAATATCTATCTTTTCCCCACGCAACTCCCGAACGATAGACTGCACCCTAGAGCCGCGGACACCAACACAGGCCCCTACCGGATCCACATCCTTGTCCTTAGAATGAACCGCAATTTTCGTGCGCTCACCCGGCTCCCGCACCGTACCCATGATGCTGACTATGCCTTCGTAGATCTCCGGCACTTCAACCTCAAACAGCTTAGCCACAAATCCAGCATGGGTCCTCGACAGGGTAATCTGCGGCCCCTTGCTCGTCTTGTAAACATCAGCAATGTAGGCTCTTATCCTGTCGCCCGGCTTGAAAGTCTCCCCAGGAATCTGCTCCTTTGGAGGCATGGCCACCTCAGTTTTACCCAGATCAATAATAGCATTTCCCTTCTCATATCTCAGTATAATACCGTTGATCAGCTCTCCTTTTCGGTCTTTGAAATCATTATAAACATTCTCTCGTTCTGCCTCGCGTACCTTCTGAATGATAACATGTTTGGCGGTCTGGGCAGCAATGCGGCCAAAATCTTCAATCTCCATCTGCACTTCAATGGTATCGCCGGCTTTCACTTCGGCCTCAAATTTTCGCGCCTCCTCCAACAGGATTTCCCTCTCCTTGTCCTTTACCACCTCGGTTACCTTTCGGACGCTGAACAACTCAACCTCGCCGGTTTCCCGGTTAAGGTGAAAGGCCAGATTATCGACCGACCCAAACTTCTTTTTGGAAGCGAGCAATAAGGCAGACTCCACCGCCTCAATCAACACCTCAGGGTTGATATTTTTTTCTCTTCCCACCTGTTGGATTACTTTAAGCAAATCGCTACCCATCTTGTACGCCTCCACCTTAGTATATAAAACAAAAAGCGGGCTTTTTGCCCACTTTCCGCTTTGTGTAGGTTAATGCCACCATTAAATTAGCACAACTGATGAATTAATGCAAGGGAAAAACTTGAAAAACAAGGCTAAGAGAAAAACGATACCATGAGCCCCAAATCCTGAGAAAAATTCAAAGTAAATATCCGATAAAAATTTTTTGCTAATTTTTTCTCTTGACATCTCAACTATTTCGCACTATTCTTGTCTTCTGAGACAAGAAAATAACCAGACTCGAGAGCAATTTTTCATCTACTTTAATAGCGCTAAGTGGTGCTTTCGCTAAGTGGGTAGCACAAGTGCGCGATGGGGAACATCTGCTTGGGAGCCCCAATTTGATGAGTTGAAAAATTGAAATTAATAGTGTATACTAACTATACTTTCTAGTAATTATATAAAAGGTTAGTTAAAAAAATCAAAAGCTTATTTCTTGGCGATGATTATGGTGAGTGTAGCTCAGTTTGGATAGAGCACTGGATTGTGGCTCCAGTGGCCGAGGGTTCAAGTCCCTCCACTCACCCCATGAGATAAACATTGATGAGATAAATATCGCGCCCGTAGCTCAGTTGGATAGAGCGTCGGACTTCGAATCCGCAGGCCGCAGGTTCGAGCCCTGCCGGGCGTATGTTTAACCCCGGCCTTGTCGGGATTGCACAGGCTGAATTAATAAAGTCGTGGGCCGTTAGCTCAACAGGCAGAGCAACTGACTCTTAATCAGTAGGTTGAAGGTTCGATTCCTTCACGGCTCACCAATTTTTGATTGATCGAAAAATGATCATACACCAAACTGGAGGAACTCCTTCAAGTAGTCTTAAGGGAAGGGCTTGACCAGGTGGCTCATCTCCTTGAGTGGAGTTGCCTCCATTTTTTATAAGATGTTCGCTCTTATATATCAGACACCATAAACCCTCGAAGGAGCTTAGTTCTTATTAGGGTTATGTCTCTCAATGGTAGCTAATAAATAAGAGCGAAGATGTTATAGTCTTATTAATATTATATTCTTATTAAGAGAATTATTATAGAATATTATAGTCTTATTAATCAAAGCGAGAGTGGCGGAATTTGGCAGACGCGCTGGACTTAGGATCCAGTGGGTTAACCATGCGGGTTCGAGTCCCGCCTCTCGCATAAAAATAAGAGATAATAGAGCCAGGGGAAGAGAGAGGATCCATGAAAATCGATGTGACCGATTTAGAAGACAGTAAAAAGGAAGTCACAGTTGAAATCCCTGAGGATGTAGTAACCAGAAAGATCAATACCGCCTACCGGCTGGTAGGTTCTGTGGCTAAGCTGAAAGGGTTTCGGCCCGGCAAAGTGCCAAGGGATTTACTGAAGACCTATTTTTGGAATAAAATCGAATCAGAGGTCATCAAAGACCTGGTGCCGGAATACTTTGAAAAGGCGGTTGCGGAAAAGAAACTCCAATTGATCGGACAACCTGAATTTGCAGGTGAATTCCATGTTCAGGAAAATGCACCTCTATCCTTTAAGGTGATTGTAACTACCTGGCCCAGGGTTGAATTGCCTCCCTACTGGGGGATCGAGATCGAGCGTGAGAAAGTGGAAGTAAACGAAGAAGATATCCAAGCTGTCCTCAAAGATCTGCAGGAGCAGCTTGCTAAGTATCAGGCCATCACGGACCGTCCGATCCGGGAGGGTGATCTGGTGATCATTGATTATGAAATTTTGGACCAAGAGAGGCAAACCCTGATCGATAAAAAGAAAGACGCGCTGATTATTCCAGGTGCCCAGCCGTTTTTGCCTGAATTTTCTAAAAAGCTTATCGGTCTGACCAAGGGCGAAGAACGGGAATATGAAGTAGATTTTCCACCTGATTATCCGAATAACCGATGGGCCGGGAAAAAATTTTCTTTCAAACTGGTGGTTAAGGAAATCAAGGAAAAGGTTCTCCCTGAAATTGATGATGATTTTGCCAAAGACTGGGAGCTTGACAGCCTGGCAAGCCTTAAGGAACAAGTAGCCGAAAAGATTAAAAAAATGCGTGAGGAGGAGGCAAAGGCGAAGATGGCTGACTCCTTACTCTATAAATTACTGGCTCAAACTTCGATTACTCCTCCGCAAGCTCTAATTGAGGAGGAAACCGATGATCTGGTCTACGATTTAGAGCTTCAATTATTGGCTCAAGGACAGGTGCTCGATCAGGCTAAGGAAAATCTCGCCAAGGTGCGAGAGCATCTTAGGGAAACAGCGGTCAGAAATGTAAAAGTGGCTATTATTCTCCATGAAATCGCTCTTCGAGAAGGAATCGAGGTTACGCCAGCAGAGATTGATCATCAGATTCAATTATTGGCCAGGCAGTACAATAAATCTCCTGAAGAAATGAGTAAAAAATTATCCAAAGCAAAAATCGAAAGAAACATTCGGGAAAGAAAAACCATAGACTTCCTGCTGGAACAAGCCCAGCTTCGATAGCAGGAGGAGGAGCGAGATATAAGGTGAAGGAAGAAATGACTCTGATACCGATCGTCGTAGAACAATCTAGCCGTGGGGAGCGAGCCTACGATATCTACTCCCGACTGCTGAAGGATCGGATTGTATTTGTGGGTAGTCCTATTGATGACAATATTGCCAATCTTGTTATTGCCCAGCTTTTGTTCTTGGAGGCGGACGATCCTGATAAGGATATCCATCTCTATATAAACAGCCCTGGTGGTGTAGTAACTTCGGGATTGGCTATTTATGACACGATGCAATATATCAAGCCAGATGTCTCAACCATCTGCATCGGCCAAGCCGCCAGCATGGGAGCCTTACTCCTTGCTGCCGGAGCTAAAGGGAAACGCTATGCACTTCCTCATGCCAGGATCTTGATCCATCAACCCCTTGGTGGATTCCAAGGCCAGGCTACGGATGTGGATATTCAGGCCAGAGAAATCTTGCTCATGCGCAAGCGCCTGAACGAAATCCTGGTTAAGCATACAGGGCAGCCTTTTGACAAAATTCAGGCTGATACGGAACGAGATTATTATATGTCCGCCGAACAGGCCAAGGAGTATGGCTTAGTGGACGAGGTAATTCTTAAAAAGACTTAAGTATTTGTTTTAATTAACCATAAGGGATAAAAATGGCTAAAGGTAAAAGCTCTAAAAATGTAACCTTAAAATGTTCTTTTTGTGGCAAAACTCAAAATGAAGTCAAAAAGCTGATTGCCGGGCCAACGGTATATATCTGCGATGAATGTATAGAGCTTTGCAATGATATCATTGAGGAAGAATGGGAAGAGGAGCGGATTGAGAATTTTAAGAAGCTCGCTAAACCAATTGAAATAAAAAATTTTCTGGACCAGTATGTTATCGGCCAGGAGAGAGCAAAAAAGATTCTTTCGGTAGCAGTTCATAACCATTACAAGCGCATTGAAGCCAACATCGATCCCAAGGATGTTGAACTTCAGAAGAGTAACATCATGCTTATTGGGCCGACTGGTTCAGGAAAAACTCTTCTGGCCCAGACCCTAGCTAAACTGCTTGAGGTTCCATTTATTATCGCTGATGCCACTACCCTAACTGAAGCAGGATATGTTGGGGAGGATGTGGAGAATATCATTCTGAAACTCTTGCAGGCTGCCGATTTCGATGTAGCCAAGGCTGAGAAGGGTATTGTCTATATTGATGAAATCGATAAAATCAGTCGCAAGACCGACAGCCCATCAATTACCCGCGACGTTTCAGGGGAAGGTGTCCAGCAGGCCCTGCTAAAAATCATCGAGGGCACCATAGCCAGCGTTCCCCCTCAGGGTGGGCGAAAACACCCCCATCAGGAATATATCCAGGTGGATACCAAGGATATTCTGTTCATCTGTGGAGGAGCCTTTGTTGGGCTGGAAAAAATCATTGCTAGACGGCTAGACAAAAATCCAGTGGGATTTTTGTCCGGGGTAAAAAGTAAAAAAGAACGAAGCACATCGGATCTTATCAGTCAGGTACAGCAGATCGACTTGATAAAATACGGTATGATTCCAGAATTTGTTGGCCGCTTTCCGATAATTGCCACTCTAACTGAATTGGATGAAGAGATGATGATCTCTATTCTCAAAGATCCTCAGAACGCTTTAATCAAGCAGTATCAGAAGATGTTTGAGCTGGAGAATGTCAAATTGAAGTTTACCGATGATGCTCTCTCTGCTGTGGCTCACGAGGCCATTGCCCGGGGAACTGGAGCGCGGGGGCTGCGGTCAATCCTAGAGGATGTCATGCTCGATATCATGTATGAGTTACCTTCACACAGCACCGGAATTAAAGAATGCGTGATTACCAAAGACGTCATCAACCGGCATGAGACACCGATATTTCTGTACGAAAAGGTAGGATAACACTTTTTCCCTGGCCGCAAGGTTTTAATTTTATTTTTATATATTTATACTTATATATTTATGCTTAATTAGCTCTTATTTATTAGCTACCATTAGACACATAACCCTAATAAGTAGGCACATAACCCTAATAAGAGCTAAGCCCCTTCGAGGGTTTATGGTTCTGATATACCTTGAGGGTTTATGGTGTCTGATATATAAGAGCGACTATATTTATACCCAAACGTATTGAGTTATCATTTACTGCATAGTATTAACTTACTGCATTACTGCCGCCTACGCCTTCCCCAGATTCTACAGAAGATACTCTTTTTTGCGGAGGCAAGATGTTTTTCAAGGATAAAAATAAACAGAAAGATAACCACCAAACGCGGGTTCTTTCGTTATTACCGCTGCGGGACATTATTGTTTTTCCCCATATGATTGTTCCCCTGTTCATCGGTAGGCCAAAGTCGATCAAGGCTGTTGAGAAGGCCATGATGAATAACAATCAGCTCATCCTCGCTTCTCAGAAAAATCCCAAGATTGATGACCCGCAGCCTGAGGATATTTTTTCAATTGGAACCATTGCTGAAATTCTTCAGGTGCTCAAGTTGCCGGATGGAACCATCAAAGTGCTGGTTGAGGGAGTGGGCCGGTGCAAGATTGAGGAGTTTATCGAGACCGGTGAATTTTTCAATGTCTCGGCCTCTGATTGTGAGAGGGAGGTTGAGAATTCCCCCCAGATCGAGGCCTTGATGAGAAATGTCAATGCGCAGTTTGAGAAATATGCCAGGTCAAATCCTAAAATTCCGCCCGAGCTCATCCAGTCAGCCGCGAATATGAGAGAGCCTGGCCGTCTGGCCGATATTATTGCCTCCCATGTAGCGCTCAAGATGGAAAACAAGCAGGCTATCCTGGAGAGTCTCGATCCTGAAGATAGGCTGATGAAGCTCTACGGTTTCCTCTCAGCCGAGATCGATATTCAGGAGCTGGAGAAAAAGATTCGCAGCCAGGTGAAAACTCAGATGGAAAAAACCCAAAAAGAGTACTATCTCCAGGAGCAGATGAAGGCCATCCAGAAAGAATTAGGGGCGATGGATAATCGCAAATCGGAGATTCAGGAGCTTGAGGAGAAGATCCGGCAAGCCAAGATGAGTGCCGAGACCGAGGATAAGGCCTTGCGTGAGCTGAGGCGGCTTGAGCTGATGCCCCCGATGTCAGCCGAAGCCACCGTAGTGCGCAATTACATCGACTGGCTAATCTCGCTCCCCTGGGCCAAGAAGACCAGGGACAAGATCGACTTGCAGAAGGCTGAAAAGATTTTAAACCACGATCACTATGGACTTGAGCAGGCCAAAGAACGAATCCTTGAGTATCTGGCTGTGCGCAGGCTGGTTAAGAAAATGCGAGGCCCGATCCTGTGCTTTGTCGGCCCGCCAGGAGTTGGGAAAACCTCTCTTGCCCGCTCGATTGCTCGAGCTACGGGCAGAAATTTTGTCCGCCTCTCCCTGGGTGGGGTCCGAGATGAGGCTGAAATCAGGGGACACCGCAGAACCTATATCGGTGCCCTGCCAGGCCGGATTATCCAAGGGATGAAAAAAGCGCAGTCTAAAAATCCTGTCTTTCTTCTGGATGAAATCGACAAGATGAGTACGGATTTTCGGGGCGATCCCTCAGCAGCACTCCTTGAGGTGCTAGATCCTGAGCAGAACAACTCCTTCAGCGATCATTATCTTGAGGTCGATTATGACCTCTCGGAGGTCATGTTCATCACTACGGCCAATGTGATTCACAAAATCCCTGGCCCTCTCCAGGATCGGATGGAAGTGATCCGACTGCCCGGATATACAGATCTTGAGAAGGTCAAGATCGCCTCACTGTTTCTGATTCCCAAGCAGTTGAAATCTCATGGTCTGGCTGCTAAAAACCTTGAATTTTCCGAAAATGCGATCAAATATATCATCTACCGCTACACCAGAGAGGCCGGGGTGAGAAACCTAGAGAGGGAAATCGCTTCAATCTGCCGCAAGGTGGCCAGGCAAGTGGTTCAGAAGGGAAAGGATACCCATGTTCAGATCGGGGTCCATAATGTCCCCAAATATCTTGGACCTCCCAAATATCCCAAGAAAGACAAGGCCCAGGAGGATGAGATTGGCATTGCCAATGGTCTTGCCTGGTCGGAGGTAGGAGGAGATATCCTGCCCATTGAGGCGGTCATAATGGAGGGGAAAGGGGAGCTTACCCTAACTGGGCAATTGGGAGATGTCATGCAGGAGTCAGCCCAGGCCGCTTACAGCTTTGTCCGCTCAAGGGCCAAGGAGTTGAACATTGCCGCGGATCTGTTTCAAAAGACCGATGTCCATATCCACATACCTGAAGGAGCTATTCCCAAAGATGGCCCTTCGGCTGGAATCACCATGGCCATAGCTATGGCCTCGGCTTTTACCGGAAAGCCGATCCGCAGTGATGTGGCCATGACCGGAGAAATCACCCTGCGGGGAAAGGTTTTGCCCATTGGCGGATTGAAGGAAAAGGTCCTAGCTGCTCATCGGGCAGAGATCCGTACCGTGATCATGCCTGAGGAAAATGAGAAAGACCTTAAGGAAATTCCTGACATGGTGAAAAAAGTCATGGAATTTATTCTGGTCAAAAACATGGATCAGGTCCTAAAGGCGGCTCTGGTAGGGTATCAAGAGCAGGCCAAGGAGCAGCAGCCAGCTACCTCGGAGCTCCAGACCACTTCTTCTTCAGTTACCCCAAAACTCCAAACTACTTCTTCGGTCGGCTAGCCATGTCAATACCAGTAGTAGCCATTGTGGGCCGACCAAATGTCGGAAAATCCACTCTTTTTAATCGACTGATCGGAAAACGGCAGGCTATTGTTGATGGTCAGCCTGGTGTCACTCGCGATCGCATTTATGCTACCTGTAGCTTCGATGAGCGCAGTTATCTGCTGATCGATACTGGAGGGCTGGAATTAGATGCCAGGGAGGAAATTGCTGTTCAGATGCAGCGGCAAACCGACCTGGCCATTCAGGAAGCAGACCTTGTGCTCTATCTCATGGATGCCCGTGATGGCCTCCTGGGGATAGATCGGGAGATTATCCAGCGTCTCTATCGAAGCGGAAAAAAGATACTCTTTGTAGTCAATAAGATTGATATTTCTCCCTCTCAGCAGGCGCTGGCAGACTTTTACGCCCTCGGTGAGCCTTTTATCTCCATCTCGGCCGAGCACGCCCTGGGAATCCAAGAGCTCCTTGAGGCAATCGGACAGCAGTTCCCGCATCAGACGTCCAGTGGGCAGATAAACGAAGAGCAAGAGGGTATTCGAGTAGCGATTATTGGCCGTCCGAATGTGGGCAAGTCCTCCCTAGTCAATTCCTTCCTACGCCAGGAGCGTATGCTAGTATCTGATATCCCTGGGACGACCCGCGATTCGGTCAATAGCTATCTTCGGTTCAATCGAAGGCAATATATCCTAATTGATACGGCTGGAATTCGGAAAAAAGGCAGAACAGAGCAGGCTCTTGAGAAATACAGCATCATCTCGGCGCTCAAAAATCTGCAAACCTGTGATGTGGCTCTCATCCTGATCGATGCGGTCGAGGGAGTTACTAAGCAGGATGCCACGATTGCCGGATATGCCTATGAGGCTGGAAAACCCTGCATTCTGGTAGTCAACAAATGGGATCTAGTAGAAAAAGACAGCAAGACTATGGCCTCTTATATTGAGAGGGTGCGCTATGAATTGAGCTATCTGTCGTTTGCTCCGATTGTTTTTGTTTCTGCATTCACTGGCCAGCGGGTTTTTACCATCTTTCCCCTAATCGAAACCCTCTACGATCAGTATACCAAAAGGATACCTACGGGAGAGTTAAATCGGATCAGTCGGCAAATTATCCAGGGCAAGCCCCCTGCGCTCTACCAGGGGAAAAAAATCAAGTTTTATTATCAGACTCAAGTTTCGATCAAACCGCCGACCTTTGTCTTTTTTGTTAACTATCCCCAGGGCATTCATTTCTCATATGCCCGCTATCTTCAGAACCAGCTACGTAGCCTCCTTGGAATGGAGCAAATCCCGATCAAGATTATCTTTCGGGAAAGAGAAAAAAGGATCGACAAGCTCAATAAGGGGACCGGGTAAGGGCGGCTGTATTAAAAATTGATTGCTAATAATATCAATATCTTATAAATATCAAGATATTATAAAATTAAGCTAATTATACTTAATCTATATAACTATTTGATATATTTGATGAATATTGACAAATTTTCATACCATTGCCCTAGAGTGAATGGGTGAGGCCGGGAGCGCATTTTTGTGCGAACGATAAAATTAACCATAGAGTATGACGGCACTCTCTATCATGGATGGCAGGTTCAGCCGGGGCTGGTTACCATCCAGGGGGTGGTGCAGGATTGCCTGGCCCGGATTCTAGGGCATCCGGTATATGTCCAGGGTGCTGGAAGGACCGATGCCGGAGTGCACGCCATTGGGCAAACAGCTCATTTTCGGTGCGAAAGCAAGCACTCTTCAGCAGTCATCATGCGGGCCCTAAATGCTCTTTTACCCGATGATATTGTCATTCGCCAGGCCGAGGACGTGCATCCTTCATTCCATGCTCAATTTGATGCCAAAGAGAAAGAATATCGCTACTATCTACTCTGCCAGCCTGAGCGCTCAGCATTCTTTCGCCGCTATGCCCTCTTTGTTCCCACCCCCCTTGATCTTGACCAGATGCGAAATGCCCTGGCCAGGATAGTAGGAAGGCACGATTTTTTCTCCTTCAGCACGGCAGGTGATGAAAGGGAAAATACGGTCCGCACAATCACCTCTGCCGACATTGGCCAGGAGGGGCACCTGGTGGCGATTACGGTTCGGGGAGAGGGGTTTTTGCATAAAATGGTCCGGCGGATCGTCGGCACACTACTTGAAGTAGGACGAGGGAGAATGGGGGCTGATCAGATCACGCAGATTTTGCAAGCTAGGGATAAACGACTGGCTGGACCATCAGCTCCGCCTCATGGCCTTTTTCTGATGTCGGTCCGATACTGAAAAAGTCTATTTTTTTCAAAACAAAGAGAGCAGCAGGAGTGTGTGGAATCTGTGGCTTTATTAATTATGATCTTCCTCGGGATGAAGCTGAGCGGGTAATTGAGCGAATGTGTCAGGCCATGTATCATCGAGGGCCGGATGATGCAGGCACCTACCTTGATCAGAGAGCGGTACTCGGCATGCGCCGCCTCAGTATTATTGATCTTCAGGGCGGCCACCAGCCGATTCCCAATGAAGACCAGACTCTATGGGTTGTAGCTAATGGGGAAATTTATAACTTCCGGCAACTGCGTGAGGAGCTGCAAAAACGCGGCCATACATTCAAGACCGGCTCAGACTCTGAGGTAGTCGTCCATCTCTATGAGGAGCAGGGGGCTGAGTGTCTCCATCATCTGATCGGCATGTTTGCCTTGGCTATCTGGGATACGAAAAACCAAAGCCTCTTTCTAGCTCGTGATCGGCTTGGCATCAAGCCCCTACACTTTGCCCGCGTCCGGGATACGGTTATTTTCGGCTCCGAGATCAAGTCGCTCCTTGAATACCCTGGGTTGGTGCGCTCACCTGACCCGCTGGCCATAAATCTTTATCTTACTTATGAATATGTTCCTGCTCCACAAAGCATTTTCCAGTCTATTCAAAAACTTTTGCCTGGACACTTCCTGATAGTCGATCAGAGTGGCAGAATCCAGATTCAGCAATATTGGGACCTTGACTATCGCTCCAAGATCAGCCTAGCCAGCCTTGAGGAGTACCGGGAAGCTCTCATTGACAAGCTCACTGTAGCGGTCCAGCGAAGACTGATAAGCGATGTTCCTCTGGGGACATTTTTGAGCGGAGGGATTGATTCAGGCCTGATCGCCTCCCTGATGAGCAAGGTTTCCTCGGGTAAGGTAGACAGTTTCAATATCGGCTTTCGGGAAAAATCCTTTGATGAATCAGAATATGCTAGGGCTGTGGCTCAGTATTTGGGAATCAGCCACCGCAGCCAGCTCTTTGATACCTCAAGCTTGCTGGCTGCTCTGCCCAAAGTAGTCGATCAGATGGATGAGCCTCTGGGGGATGCCTCCATTCTGCCTACCTATCTACTCTGCAAGTTTTGCCGTCAATTCGTAACCGTGGCTCTAAGCGGTGACGGAGGCGATGAGCTCTTTGCCGGCTACTACACTTACCAGGCCCACCGGCTGGCTAAGCTCTATACCCTTATCCCTCGATTTATCAGGCAAACGATCCTGGAAAAATTAATCAACAGGCTGCCAGTTTCTACCGATAACTTCAGTTTTGATTTTCGAGCCAAAAAATTCATCTCAGGTATTGGCTATCCTGGCCACGTCCGACACCAGATATGGATGGGCTCCTTTACTCCGGATGAAAAAAGGGATCTGCTGCATCCTGATTTTCAAGCCGCAATTTATGGCCATGACGAGTTTTCTCCAATCCGCACCTATCTTCGCTCAGCGAAGGTGGAAGACTGGCTGGATGCCATCCTTTATCTGGACATGAAACTATATCTCCAAGATGACCTTCTGGTTAAGACTGACCGGGCCAGCATGGCGAACGCCCTAGAAGTGCGGGTGCCTTTTCTGGACCATGAGTTAGTCAATTTTGCTACCCGTCTTCCCTCTCACCTCAAACTGCGGGGGCTCACGACCAAGTATTTGCTCAAGCACAGCGCCAAGGGGCTGTTGCCTCCATCGATCATTCACCGACCAAAGAAAGGGTTCGGTATTCCGGTGGCCAAGTGGATCAAGGCCGAGCTCAGGCCTCTATTTGTTGAAATTTTTGATAAAGGTAAAATTAAAGCGCAGGGGATATTTAATCCTGACTACCTTCATCGGCTTTTACAGGAGCATCTGAGCGGCCAATTTGATCATCGGAAAAAACTCTGGACCCTGTTTATGTTTCAGATGTGGTATGAGCGCTATATAACCGGGGCTAACTATAAGAGCTAAGTATAAGAGCTGTCTGCTAAAAAGGCCATCCATCCTTGACATCTAATTTGTAAAAATATAACTTTTATATATAGAGGTGAATATCGAAAGGGTCTGAAAAGGTAATTCAAGCTTTTTAAGGCTCTTCTTGGAGAGCAATAAAGAGCAATAATAAGGGATTCGGCAAAGAGCAACAAGGCTCGCTCGGTGCAGGGTGTGTGGGTTTAGAGGGTATGGATTACAAGGATAAATTTAAAGGTATCTTCTACGGAGTGGTCGATATTGTATCTCTGATTGATACTGATTACACTATTTTGATGGTCAATAAGGCTTATGAGAACTTATTGAATAAATCTGCTGATGAGTGTATTGGAAACAAGTGCTATGCTATTGTACGGAATCGGCATGAGCCGTGTGAAGATTGTCCTCTGCTCCACAGCTGGGTCGGAAACGATCCGGCTGAGAAATTGGTTATCTCTCTTGGAAATGATGAGGTCTTAATCACCCGACATCCCATCTATGATGACCATGGAGCGCTTCAGGGAGTATTTGAGATCGGTCGAGTTATTACTGGGGAGTTGAAAATGCAACAGGAAATCCAGCATCAGGGGAGATTGAAAATTATGGGCGAGCTAGCCTCCTCTATCGTCCATGAAATTAAAAATCCCCTGGCTGGTATTGGTCTGATGACGGTATCGGTTATGGAGCGCTTGAATCAAAAAGATGCGCTCTACCAAGATCTCGATAGCATATTGCATGAGGTTCATCGGCTAGAAGGTCTGCTTGAAAGCCTCATGAATTTTGCTAAACCAAGCCCATTTGTCATAAAGAAGGCTCATATCCATCAGCCGCTCGACAATACCTTGAGCCTGCTAAGCAAAAAATTGAGCTCAGGGAGGATCAAGATCAGGAAAATCTACGACCCAAAAGCTCCGAAGGTCATGATCGATTCGGCGAAAATGCAGCAGGTTTTCTTTAATATCCTTCTCAATTCCATAGCTGCCATGCCAGGGGGAGGTGAAATTACTGTCCAAACTGCTCTCCTGCCTGCTGGTGAGCCTGCTGCCGGACAGGGCCAGAGGGTACAGGTAATCATTCAGGACACCGGCGTTGGCATTAAAGAGGAAGATCTGCCATACGTATTTGATCCGTTTTTTTCAAAGTCATCCCAGGGGACAGGCCTTGGACTATCGATTGCCTTCAAGATAATAGAGCTTCACCATGGCTCGATCAGCATCCAGAGCCAAGAAGGGAAAGGGACTACCGTCAGGATAACCATCCCTGCCTGCTCATGAATTATTAGTGCACTGAATCATCTGCTATTTAGTGGTCTGTTCGCTAAGTATGGAACATTAACTAAAGGCCAATCTTAAGGTTTTGGCTTCGATGAGGTTATCATTAAAGTATATTTACTTAGCAAAAAAACCATTTAATAGATAATTATATAAGTAACTAATTATATATATTAAATAAATAATTATATTATAAATCCAGTAGGATAAAATCATGGCCTATAGGGTTCTCATTGTTGATGATGATCATTTAATGGCTAGGAGTTTAAGTCGATGCCTTGAATCTGAGGGTTTCCTAGGATTTGTTGTCCACAGCGGGGAAGATGCTATGCGGGTACTCAAGAGGGAAGAGTTTGATCTGGTATTGCTCGATCTTTCAATGCCTGGACTCGATGGTTTTCAAACCCTGGAAGGGATCAAGGCTGATTATCCCGATCTTCAGGTAGTCATTCTAACTGCCTCGCAGGATATCCACGATGCGATTTGGGCCATGAAGCATGGAGCTGATGATTATCTGATTAAATCCTCAGATATGGAAGAAGCGGTGCAACTGGTGGCTAAAAAAGCCCTCAAAACCGCTAGCCTGGCCAAAGAGAATGCTCTCTTAAAGAGGCAGACCCAGGAGAGAATAAATCAATATTGCCTGGTTACGGAAAGCTCATCGATGAGGCTGGTTTATCAATTAATTGAAAAGATAGCCCAAAAAGAGCACAGCACGGTACTCATTATCGGAGAAAGCGGCACGGGAAAGGAGGTAGTAGCCAGGACAATCCACAACCTCAGCCCTAATCCAGAAAAAGCCTTTATTGATATTAGCTGTTCATCTCTGCCCGATTCCCTGGTTGAGAGTGAGCTCTTTGGATTCGAAAAGGGAGCCTTCACCGATGCCAAGAGTGCAAAACAGGGTTTGCTTGAGCTAGCTGATGGCGGAACCTTGTTTCTGGATGAAATCGCTACCCTGAATCTTTCCGTGCAGGCTAAGCTGCTTCGTTTCCTCGAACAGCGAACCTTCCGAAGAATTGGAAGTACAATTGACCGCCAAGTGGATATCCGGATAATCGCGGCCACAAACCGAGACTTGGCTAAAAAGGTCAGCCGGGGTGAATTCAGGGAGGATCTCTTCTATCGGCTAAATGTGTTTCCCATCACCATCCCGCCACTCCGAGAGCGCAAAGAAGACATCATGCCCTTGGCCAATTTTTTTATCCAAAGGTTTAATCAAAAACTTCACCTAAATATTCAAGGGTTCAATCAGCAGGCGGCTCAGCTTTTGGTTAATTATACCTATCCAGGAAATATCAGAGAGCTAAAAAATATCATCGAGCGAGCTATGATTATCGAAGATAGTGAGCTGATCACTCCAAGCTCTCTCCACTTTCCTAAGGGGGAGATGTTTTTTGCTGAACCGATACTAACTGACGACACCTCAGCTTATCTTCAGCCTGCCGAAGCTGATCAGCCAACGCAGCAGCCAGAGAAGTTTCTGACCTTGGCTGAAATGGAGAAAGCTCATATTCTCAAGGCACTAAAGCAAGCTGGTGGTAATAAAGAACAGGCCGCCAAACTGCTTGGGATCGGTCGCTCTACCCTCTTTCGGAAGCTGGCCGGCCTTGAGGGCGACCTACCGTAGATTTCTCTCCACCGACCTCCCGTAAATTTCTCTTCCACTGCCGGGCATATGGCACTAGTTCAGTTTGATTGAAACTCAAATAAAATCAACTAATTATAAAATAGGCCTTAAGCTTTGATTTTCAACTGACTGTAACCTCATCTCAAGGTATTTTTAAATTAAACTGAACCACTGCCGGGCATATCATTTTGGGATGCCAAGGGACAGCCAACCATCCCACCTTGGGACCTTGTCTCTCCTGCTCGCAGGATATACCCTGCCAATTTTCCCCTTATTATTCTTATTATTATTGCTATATATCTTATTATTGCTATATATCCTGGCTATACCCTTGCATTTTACGTCATTTGCTGCGAAAGCGCAAGAATCCGGACGACTTAATACTTAATATTAGTGAATTTAGTGTTTTCGCTCAGGATGATGAAAAAATGGTTAGTATGAAGCTTGATATTTCAAATACTTATAAAAAATACGAAAATATAGTTCGTGGAAATTTTAAAAAATTCTGATCTTGGCCTGATAAATGCATCTTTCAGTAAACAACAACACGAAACAAGAACACGTCAAATCTTCGCTCTGCCAGCAAATTTGACTACACACTTCTTGAAGCTATTTCGGCGTAGGGTATCATGATTAATAGAATTTTAATTGTTGATGATGAGCTTATTCTCTGTAATGCTCTGAGGTATCATCTCCTCAATAAGGGTTATGAGGTTGAAATAAGCACATGTTATCAAGAATTTCAGAAAAAAATAAACACTGGCCAATTTGATCTTATGTTACTTGATCTTCACCTCAATGATATCGAGGGACTTGATCTTCTAAAGATCGCCAGGCAGATCTCATCTGAGATGAAGATAATTATGGTTTCTTCTTACCTTGACCAAAACAACATTTCCATGGCCAAGGAACTTGGTGCCTATGAATGCGTCAGGAAAAATAGTCAGATGTTTCAAGTGCTAGATCAGATTATTGAGACCATCGAGGCCCAATAGTTTAGGTTTTAAGGAGGAATAAGGGGGGCGGAATGAACATTTAGTTAATATTAGTTAATAAATAGAGTTAAATAGAGAGAAGAAAAACACGGCAAGTCAGGGTGGCAAGTCAGGGTATCGATTTATTCAGGTAATGAATAAATTGATAATAATTACTAATAATTAGTATAAAAGTTATTATAAGTTAAAATACTTAATCTCCTCAGAGAAAACTTGAAGAGCAGAGAAATGAAAGGTTAGAGAGTATGAGTTTTAAGAATGAAGTTAAATGGGCAGTAGTTTCATTGGTGGTTTTTTTCGGGCTTTTTATTTTCGCTCACCTGTCGCAAGCACAATTGACCTCTTACGGATCGTATCCGGGCTACTCAACATACGGATCTTATCCGGGCTACTCAACATACGGAGGTCCTGGATATATGTCATATCCATCTACATACGCTGGTTACCGGGCCTACACCGGCATAGGCGGCCTCTATGGCGGCTATGGGAGCTACGGCGGCTTGGGCGGCTATGGCGCCTATGGCAGCTACGGCAGCTTGGGCGGCTTGGGCAGCATGTACTATGGCGCTGGCCTAGGTGGGTATGGAGGCGGGCTCTATGGCGGTCTGGGTGGCTTGGGAGCTCTCGGCGGTGCTGGACTCGGACTCTATGGTGGCTTGGGCGGTCTCTATGGCGGTCTGGGAAGTATGTACGGTGGCTTGGGGGGAATTGGACTCTATGGTGGTCTAGGTGGCTTGGGAGCTCTCGGCGGTGCTGGACTCGGACTCTATGGTGGCTTGGGCGGCTTGGGCGGCGGCTTAGGCGGGCTCTATGGCGGAATGCTCGGTTTGGGAAGTTTGGGAGCGCTTGGCGGAGGTGGTCTAGGCGGCTTAGGACTTATGGGTGGCCTTGGTGGTTTGGGTGGACTAGCTGGCCTTGGTACCGGAAGCCTGGCCAGTACTGGATTGGCAAGCGTGGCTAGCGCTTTGAGTATTTAATCTTAAAAATTTAGCGTGGCTAGCGTTCTGAAATATTAGTTCTATGAATATTAAGTTCTATGAAGTACTTAGATAAAATTCTTTAGCTGAAGTCCCCTTCACCTGAAAAAAGGCCCGCTAAGAGTGAACATCTTAGCGGGCCTTTTTGATTTTTTCATCGTCAAGGGATCTTGCCGAAAGAGATTACAAGCTCAAAGGAAGTGATTGCGCAAGCTCAAGGCCGCAAGCTCATCCTCCCGCTATCTGTTTTAAACTCGCGATCAAGGATAATCCTTCCTGACGCACCTCTACATATCCGCCATTTTTCAGCATTCCAGGATTGAAGATCTTGGTCCGCCCGATGAGGTCTTCTCCTCTAGCCTCATGGATATGCCCGGTGAGGCATATATCCGGCTGATATGTTTCGATGAATTCCCTGACTGCCCTGCTCCCCACATGCTGGCCGCTAAAGGTCCTGTCAACCCTCGTGCCTCGCGGAGGCGCATGGGAGATGAGGATTTTCAAGGGAGCATCTTCGATGCGACCATACCCCTGGAGAATGAGAGATGCTATCTCATTTTCGTCAAATTCATTCGGGGTATTAAAGGGTGTGGGGTTTGATCCTCCCACCCCGAATATGCCGACAGATTCCGCAACCATATATCCCTGTCCATGGAGGTTTATCCCTTGCTCGATGAGGTAGTCTTCAACCTCACTCTGGTCCATATTGCCTGCCTGGGCATAGACTCTAGGGTTATAGTGCCTTACCTGCTCGATAACCCTCCCGGCCCGGTCGGCTCCGCCACGGTTGGTCAGATCTCCGGTAATAATGAGCAGGGAGGCATCAGCAATCGCCTCAATTTTACCGATATTGGCGACATAGTCATGAAGATCGCCAAAAGCAATAATTCGAATGCTCATATCCCTTCAAGTCACCTTAACTTTACTACCTCTCTCCCAGTAGGTGATTTATGTGTAGCCATCTTAAGCAGGCTCCTGACAGAAGAGTAAAAAACAGTCAACACACTGGTGATCGCACTTCTTCTTTGACTTGGTGGCCTTACAGTGGTCAACTCTATCAGGGACAGATTGCTCTCCGGCAGGGTTCTTAGGCCAAATGTCCAGCGCTTCCAAAACGGAGTACAACCTATTTTCCATGCTTATCTTTTTCACTTTTTTTTCTCACCTCATGAAAATTTTAGAGAAAATCGACCTTATAGTTGCTATAATCGGCATATCCTGGCAGATCTTTCTGCTAGACGATAGTTTGGCAGAAATATTACGTCTAATCAGCAGCCAATATTTTCTGTTGCAACAGCAGTTAATCTTCATTAAAATATAAGTGAAATTAAAAAAACGACCGAGATGAAAAATTAATTCACTACCGACACTTTTTTATCGTCATGCCCGCGAAAGTGATAATCCAGTATAATTGCAGCAACCCTCTTAATTGCAGCAACCCTCTGGATTTGCGCCCACGCGAGAATGACATGAAATGCCTGCACTTTCAGTGCGTATACAAAACCGGAAGATAAAATGTGTCCGGTAGCAAGAAAATTAAAAACACTAATTGAGAAGAGGAATGACTATGACCAAAAAAGTATTGGTGCCAATCGCCGATGGTACTGAAGAGCTAGAGGCTGTAAGCATAATCGATATTTTAAGGCGGGCAGGAGCCCTAGTAACTGTAGCCTCAGTTCATGAGCGGCTGCAAGTTACTGCCTCACGGGGAGTGAAGTTGGTGGCGGATAAGAGTATCAAAAGCTGCCTGGATGAAACCTATGATCTAATCGCTCTGCCGGGCGGGATGCCTGGGGCGGAACATCTTCGAGATTCAAGAGAATTAGCTGCAATTTTGAAGCGCCAGGCGGAGCAAGGCAGGCTGTATGCAGCCATATGTGCTGCTCCAGTAGTTGTTTTGCAGTCTCATGGTCTACTGGAGCATCGCCGGGCAACCTGCCATCCCAATTTTGTTCAGCAGCTGAAAGATAGCACGGCAGCAGAGTCAAGAGTAGTCGTGGATGGCACGTGTGTAACCAGCCGCGGGCCAGGCACTGCCATTGAGTTTGCTTTGAAATTGGTTGAAATTCTTTTCGGCAAACAAAAAGCCACAGAAATTGCCCAGGCTATGGTTTTTAAGCAGGTTTAGTAGATATAATCTTGGATTTATTCTAAATTTGTTCCCGAAATGTCTTGATTTATACAGATAATTTATGTAGAATGAGTGCAAATTATCTTTGTTTTTGCCTTTTGAATATTTTTCTCGAATGCTCTCCGTTGACAGAGTGAACAAAAGGTGTTATTACTTAAAAAAATAATATTTCAAAATACCAAAAAAGTGTCTGGAGGAAAAATCAGACTCGCGCAGACGAAGAGAAAATCTTAGAGTAAATATTCGATTCATAATTCATAAATACTTATTGTGTGATATAACGTGGAAAAATATCTTTGTATTCATGGGCATTTTTACCAGCCCCCCAGGGAGAACCCATGGCTTGAGGAAATTGAAGTCCAACCTACGGCCGCTCCCTATCATGATTGGAATGAGAAAATTGCCGCTGAGTGCTATGCACCGAATTCCGCCTCCCGAATAATTGATGGCAAAAATCAGATTCTTAAAATTATCAATAACTACCAGAAATTAAGTTTTAATTTTGGTCCCTCTCTGCTTTCCTGGCTAAAAAAATATAGTGCCGAAACTTACAGCCGAATCATCGAGGCTGATCGCCTCAGCCAGAAGGAGCGGTCAGGACATGGCAACGCTATTGCCCAAGGGTATAATCACATCATTATGCCCCTGGCCTCAAAAAGGGATCAAAAGACCCAAGTAATCTGGGCGATCAAGGATTTTGAATACCATTTCCAGCGAAAGCCAGAAGGAATGTGGCTGCCTGAAACAGCAGTCAATATGGAGGTGCTCCAAACCTTAAGCGAGCAGGGAATTAAATTTACTATTCTGGCTCCTCACCAGGCCCGGAGAATCCGCAAAATCGGAGCCGAAGAGTGGATGGACACTGGCCAGGGGAATATTGATCCAACCCTTGCCTACAAGTGCTTTCTCAGGGATGGTTACTCGATCGTCATCTTCTTTTACGATGCCCCCATTTCGTTCTCGATAGCTTTCGATCGGGTGCTTGAAAGCGGAGACTATTTTGTCCAAAGGATCATGAAAGGGTTCAATGATGGCCGAGTCTGGCCGCAGATTCTCAATTTAGCTACCGATGGAGAATCTTACGGCCATCACTTCAAATTTGGCGAGATGGCCCTGACCTATGCTCTAGATTACATCGAGAGAAATAACATTGCCAAGCTTACTAACTATGGTGAATATCTGGAAAAGTATCCCCCTAAGTTTCAAGTCGAAATTTTTGAAAATACCTCCTGGAGTTGCGCTCATGGGATTCAGCGCTGGCGCGCTAATTGCGGCTGTAACTCGGGGAGATATTATGGCTGGAACCAGCACTGGCGACAGCCTCTGCGCGAGGGGCTGGACCGGCTAAAATCATCACTTGATGAGCTATTCGAGCGGGAGGGTGGACGATACCTGGCCGATCCTTGGGCAGCCAGAGATGCCTATATTGAGGTCATTCTAAATCGGGCACGGGAAAATGTCGAACAGTTTCTAGCCCGACACCAGCGGCGCCCCCTGGAGGCAGACGAAAAGGTCCAGGTCCTAAAGCTCCTTGAGATGCAGCGCTGCGGCCTTCTTATGTTTACTAGCTGCGGCTGGTTTTTCGATGATATTTCAGGAATTGAGACCGTACAGATTCTCAAGTATGCAGCCCGTGCTATCCAGCTGGCCCGCGAAGTGGGTGGAGTCCCAGAGATTGAGAAGGCATTGCTTGATAAGCTGGCTGAGGCCAAAAGCAACATTTGTGAGATGGGAACCGGAGCCGATATTTTTCGAAAACAGGTTCTCCCCTCACAGGTTGACTTCCGAAGGGTTCTGACCCACTATGCAATTAGCTCTCTCTATGAGGATTGGGGACAGCAGCAGGATATCTATACCTATCGACTGATAAGAGAGGACTTTGAGAAAAGGGAGGCAAATTCAAGTCACTTAGCTATTGGCAAGGTGATCGCATCAAGCCAGATTACCTGGGAAACTCACCATGCTGCCTTTGTTGTTTTTCATCCTGCTGGTCTTGATCTTCGCTCTTATCTTCTCATCAATGATGCCGCCAAAGAAAATATCCCCACTGAGGAGTTTAAGCAAAATCTGCTGGCGTACTTTGCCCGCTCGGACATTGAGGGGGTCAATCGGATCATTACCGAAAACTTCGGCTCCAATTATTTAAGCCTCGGAGAGCTATTCCTGGAAGAGCGCATCAAGATTACTTCGCTGATCAGCAAACACATTCTCAAACACTTTACTGATACCTACCGCAGCCTCTACCTTGAGCACTACCGGATGATGGACTACCTGCGGGAGGTTGAGGTCCCCATCCCTAAGGGATTTTTAGTTGCCGCGGAATACTTCCTCTATGATGAGTTTATCAACCAATTAAAAAATCTGGCTACTCCGGCAGACGAGGCAAGTCGCAACAAGCTTTCAAGTATCATAGAACAGGCTGAACACTGGCAGGTAAAACTCTCCACCCAAGAGGTTGGCCTGCTGATCCGCCAGCAACTTGAAAATAGGTTCCGCCTGCTGGCCAAAGATCCCACGGCTGATGATCTGGCCACTATTCGGTATCTGTTCGCCATAGCCGAAAAACTTCAACTGTCCATGAATCTTTGGCAAATGCAAAATTTTTTCTCCGCCATACTGCAAAATTATCCCGAACTGCTGCAAGGCGGCAATGTTTCCAGCTCGAAATTATCCAACCAGCGGATTGAAGAGCTTCGACAGCTTGGAAGGCTGCTGAAGTTTAATATGGGATAGGCCAGACAAAGTAGCAATTAGGCCGCACAACCAGGGCTGCCTTGGCGGCAGGGACCTTGGGGTGCCAGTCTCGATTCAATTAAGCCACACAAACCAGGGCTGCCTTGAGGAAGGAGCCGCTTAATCTTCGAGTATCTTTCGCAGAACCAGACCTGTTGGTAGCTTAGGATAGAAGAAGGTCGATTTCTGCGGCATCTGCTGGCCCAGGCAAGCAATCTGATTCACCAAATGAATTGGGGTCGAATTGACAAATATGGCCATCTGATATTGCTGGCTGTTAACCTCGTCAATCGCCTGACGATGATCATGGGAAAATCCAAGACACTTCTCTTTAATCTGGTTAGCGTTGGCACCCAAAATCCGGTTGATCAGGAGATGATCTAAAATAGTTACTGGAAGTTGCTTGCAAACCAAGGGCTGATCGCCAGAGATCTCCCGCTCAAGATCAACCTCAGGCTTGAGGGTAAGCAGATAGTAGTTTTTATCTGCGGTATACAGGCCAAAAGCAGGCCGAAAGTCTTTCCCTTTGGCCGATAAGTGAAAGAGCAGACTCTCTCTGGCCCTAGGCTCACTGGTAGTCAAGCCATTAAAGTGAAAACTATCAATCTTGAAGAAGGGCTGGATTAGCGCCTTCCAGTTTTGGATTTTTTCTGCCGGCAGGTGCCTGAGCAGGCGATGATAGGGGAGAATGGTCAGTCCAGGGGCATCCATATTGGCAAAGTACATCATCACATAGGAATATTCATGGCTGAATGGTTTACTCTGTAGGCTAGCCTCCATTTTCCGGCAATAGGCTAAGGCGGTCTCATATCGGTGGTGTCCGTCAGCCAAAAGAACGGCCTTCGGTTTCATCTCCTCAATAATCGCCTGAATAATCTGTGGTGAAGTTATTCTCCAAACCCGATGAACGATCCTCTCTTGGGAGAGGATATCAATGAAGGGCCTGGTTTCAGCCTTAACCTCATTGAGCAAGGCGTTGGTCGTGCAGGCTGGATCAGAATAGAGAGCAAAGATCGGGCTAAGGTTGGCCCGGCAGGCGCAAAGGAGCCTAAGGCGATCCTCTTTGGGTT
>Ga0207433_10002565_pt1 | contig 36828 bp, 64 predicted proteins | sample YelNatPaOPGAMG01_FD_187559 | JGI IMG/M metagenome (GOLD analysis project Ga0207433, IMG submission 187559) | Hot spring thermophilic microbial communities from Obsidian Pool, Yellowstone National Park, USA - OP-RAMG-01 (SPAdes) (version 3) | ecosystem: Environmental > Aquatic > Thermal springs...
GACTGAAACTTGCATGCCTCTGAGCTGCCATCATGCTGTTATATGCATCAAGATAAATCTGCGTAGTTTGTATATTACTGTGCCCAAAAAGCTCCTTTAAATCATAAATACTTGCCCCATTTGCCAGGCTGGCAAAGGCACAGGAATGGCGAAATGTATGAGGGCTGGGACGGGCATCTTTAATTCCAGCACTACGACATAATCTCTTAATGGTGGTCTGTATGCCATCCCGGGTCAGCGGTCGGCGTTCCTCGCTTTGCCATAATTCAGGATAAGAATTATCTCTAAAACGCATATAGCGTGCCAGAGCCTTGCGCGCCACAAGTCCAATGCGCACTACCCTTTCTTTGCTACCTTTACCAATGACCCTGATCAAACCTGTTTCCAGGTTCAGGTCATTAACCCTGATCCCGGCCAGTTCTGCCAACCTCAAGCCGGTATCAAAAGCAACCAGGATCAGAGCCCTGTTGCGAATTTTGATAAACGAATTGCCCTCGCAAAGTAAGAGTAGGTTTTCCCAGTCCTGTTTGCTGAACGGCTTAGGTTTGCTCCGGGGAAACTTGGGTGTCTCCATGTTAAGCATGGGGAAGCATTCCGGCTTAATGTACATCTCCTGAACGCACCACTTAAAAAACCTGTGCAGGCAGCGGTAGTAGGCATTTACGGTTGAAGGCTGCACCCTGGTGCCTCTGGGTGTAACTTTATCTTTCAAGTAAGCCAGGAAATGGCGGATATGGAGCCTGGTAATCCGACTGATAGTGAGCTCACAGCCGTCTTGCTTTAGGAAACTCAGAAAATCATGCAGGCGATCTGCATAAGTGTTGATTGTGGCTACGGATTTATTTTCCAGTTTACAGGAAAGCAAAAAATCATCAATTACTACGGTCAGATCTGAAAGACTGGGGTCAACTGATCTGCCGTCAATGTAGAAACTGTGGTCAACAGCCATTTTTCTTCGGCTAGCTAACCGCAGGAGGAGGCTAAAATGGGCGCTAATGGTCTCGAACCATTGACCTCAGTCTTATCAGTAACGCCCCCGAAAAACTGCTAAAACAGATAGCTAGCCTTACCCTACCTTTCTAAAAATTAAATCATGTTATACCACCTTGTTTTCATGTTCTTGCACACAAGACATCTAATTTAATATAATCTCAAATCATAACAATGATTTAGGATATATATTTGAAATATATGATTTTATTTCAACTAATCTTTCCTTCTCTCCCTCAACGGTATAATCTTATGTATGTATTTATGTATGTATTATTGCTATTCTTGCAGATGATTATATTTTTACCAAGCCTTTGATGTGTAAGTATAATCCATTGCCAGAAGATAAATATGCAAGCTCAGATATTTTCTCTAAGATATCCCAGGTCTTTTTATCAGCGCCAATTCTGTCTGCGAGTTCATTCACGTAAACTTCGAGTTTTTCAAAATAATTTGCAGGTACATCTAGAGGCCGATCACGTTGCATACTGAGACTTATTCTATTGTTAATAATCTCGTGTGCTTGCTGTGTAACCTGGTGAATAAAGACCAGCTCCGGATCATACTCCAAATTAAATATTCTGTTCACAGTCCCATAAATAGCACTGAAAAAATACATTTTGTCTATGGGTTTTTCTGATTCTGCCATTTTCTCAGCTACAAAACGAATTTCTCTAACCAGAATTTCTCTCATTTTTGATGAAATATTCATTTCATTCCTCCTGGCAATTTCTATCAAGCAGTAAGTGACAATCTCTCTTTCTCTGTTGCCTTTTCTACCGATTCCGATGTTTTCAATGAGACTCCGGAAGCGTTCCAGAATTGAGAAATCAAACTGGAATTTGCTAAGTACTGCTTGATCTTTATTGATAAATCCTGAAAAATCTGAGTTTCAAACTTGCTTGAATCCAGATGAATATCAGGCTGTGTCCCAAGAGCATAGGCTATTTTAGCAACCGTTAGTAATGTCATATTCGGAGGAGCATTCAGTATTCTGGAAACATGAGCTTTTGAAACTCCCATTTTTTCAGCTAGCCAGGTCTGCGTAAGCCCCTTCCTCTCCAGTATCTCAAGCATTTCCTCAATAATTTTTAATGAGAGCTTTTCGGCAATAAACTCAGGATCATTTTCTAGCTCTCTCGCATATTTTTCCAACTTCATGGACAAATCTTTCTCACTCATTTGTTCTATGGTGATCCGGCTTTTCGTATTTAAAACTTACTGGAATCTGAGGAATCGCGGTCTGCAAAACTATCATCACTTTACAGAAGTCCAGCATTGTCTCAAAATCATCCTGCTGGATATCCTTCTCAAGCACTCCCTGATCTAAATTCATTTTGATTTCATAGGAATCGCATAGATCCATTACGAAACGTGAACCTTCTTTATCAAAAGTATGCTGTCCCAGAGAGAAAAGAATACAGGCAACCCTTCCCAAATCATCAAATCTACATGAATCGCCATGAATCCTGATACCAATTTCTATGGGATCCCCGGCATAATCAACAAAAGGTAAAGTTAAAATTTCCCTTCCCTGGTAATTAGAAAATTCAACTTCACCCAGCTTTTGCCTTAATCTGCGGAGTGTTTCATACAGATCCATTGATCACACCTCAAAAAGAAAACCTGAGTGAAAATCCATCCGGTGTAATATTACAATCATCACAGTACTTATTCAAAATATCATTCCTTGCAGAACTACACTTTACAGGATACGCATAAGCAGGCCGGCGTCTCAGGTTAGAATATTTTTCTGTAGGAAAGTGCATATGATGTGGAGGATAGATTTTGGCTTCCAGTAATTTAATTGCATCAACTTTTTGACCAGTTCATCATGATCAATTTCTTGCATACCAGACATCGAACGATTATAATCTCCATTGAGAATATTAATTCACGAGGAAAAAATGTCAGAAGAATATAAATCTATTTTCCGCAAGTTCCTAGTCGGAGATATTAACCTCCAGGAGTTAAGAAAGTACGTTGATGACCGGCTCTTTTCTCTTAGGCAGAATATCAATACTCCGGAAAATGAAGAGTCAAAAGTGTTGTCTGAACTTGAGCTGATCATACTGGAAGTCGAAGATGGCTTCCGCCAATCAATCGAAATATACGATTGTATTAAAGCCTTATTATCGAATATTTCCACGGTTGTTTCCTATTTTAAATATGAGAGCAGTAATAGAGACATCAATACTTTTACTTCTGCCAGCCCCGTCAGAGAATATTCCCGGTCTGTGTAACCTGAGGAAGATAAACTACTCTTAATGGAACTTGAGTTATCTTCACATTATTAAGATATATTTTGAACCAATAAATTCCCGTCTGGTCTATTTGCAAAACAATATTATCAACTACATCAAAGCAGTACTTAGCTTCTGAGTCTTCACCTCCATATTAGTCCTGCCGTGTTAAACAGGCAGATGCTAGCTTCACCGGCAACCAGAAGGGTCAGAATCGTAGTCCAGCTTATCCTGCGGAGAATCGGCTGCCTGCTCAGGATGAGAATAATGACGACCAGTACCGCCGGCACCAGTATCTTGTAGGTCAGGACCAAGGGCAGGGGAAAGGTCAACACCCTAGCCATGATGGGGTTCAGTTCCGTGCTGACCCCGTGTCCCACCAAGTACAGCGTCAACGCAATATCCAGAGCATTGAACAGGACAAAAGCTAACGCCAGCTTCACTTTCACTTCTTCACCTCCGTCGGGCAGGTCTTATGCGGCTAACAACTGAATAGTGGGCGGGTGTCAGGATTTACGCCTCATTATGCTTTAGGCATCTTCATCAAAGAATGATTCTCCCCAGATTGCCTCACAATTGTCGACCTGCACTCCCTGGCCGACATAGCCGCTTTTTGTTGCCTTCTCGAGGACGAAGGCTTTTGCCTCATCCTCGGAAATCAACTCATAGTTGTCCTCTACCCCCTGCCACATGCTCCAAAAGTAGGTGTAGAAGTATTGCTTACCAGAGCGTGCAGTATGGCAGTAAAGGTCGGTGCCGGACGTATAAGCCGTCCCGGTGTTTGGTGGATTGTGGGGTGCTTGATAGAGCTGTGTATCCTTTTCTGGACACACCCTAACCTTTTTGCCTTCGGGCGTCATCAATAATTGATAAAACATTGGCTACCTCCGTTAGGCAACCTGCACCCGCCCACTATTCAGTTGTTAAAGGCATATTAACTTTAGTCTTTTAGTTTCAGACAGATGTCAATCACTTTATCCTTGACATTCGGATACCACCACCTTTCCCAGAGAGTATTTAGGATTTGGCCTTGTTCTTCGGTTATTTCTTGATTTAATCTTCTCCGTGCCCAATCGATAAGTCTTCGCTCAGCCAAGACCAACCGGTTGTTGGTCTCTGGTACTCCTAGCTTAAATTCGAGGTCAGTAACCTTTTTCGACCATTCGTCAACGCTTATTTGGTTATTGTTTACTTGCTCATTATAAGACTTAACGGCTTCGCACCACTTACCTTTTGCTTTCTCGTAAGCTAGTTTGGCCTCGATATAGTCTTTTTGAATTTTGTTCATTTTAGTATCCTTTCGTTCAGATTTTTCTTTCTGGTTTTCTCATCAAGATAGCCTTTACCCATAGCCTGATTGACAAGCGTAGGTGAAGCCATGACTCCCGACGTAGAAACCACCAGGCATTATAGTCTAGCTTTGGTTTAAGCGTTAGGACCTCTACCAGCCGCTGGCTGGAGCGGTGAAGTAACTCAATTGTCTTCTCAAGTTTCATTTTATCCTCCTACAGTTAGGTTTAATTGTCCCTGAATGAACTTCTGTATCTGTCGGTAACTCGGCTTGCCGCCGTCAAGATGGATTACCTGTTCCAGCATTGTCTCAGCCCGGCGCATATTGCCTCCAGCCATTGCGGAGATAAACTTGAGGCTGTCTGCGGACAGGCTAAGCCTCTCCCTCCGGGCTATCAATTCCAGCTTGATTAGAATATCTTTTTTGGTCAGCGGTTGGAACTGAAACACTTGACAGCGGCTCCGGGCTGTCTCTGGTACAGTCTCAGGCTTAGTTGTGCAAAGGACCGTCGTTATCCGCCCGTTTGGTTCTTCCAATAGTCGGAGTAAGGCGTCCCAAGCTGGTTGAGTTAGACCTTGCGTCTCGTCTATGATATAGACTTTGTAGTTGCCTATCGGGGCAAATCTTGCCCAAGATGAGAGGTCACGGATACCATCTATCCCCCGGAAGAGGGCAGCGTCGAACTCAATTGTGTCCCAAGCATTACCGTGCAGTGATGCCTGACAGGCTTGGCACTTAAGGCAAGGCTCCCCGGCTCTGGGTGATTCACAGTTAACAGCTAGAGCCAATACCCTAGCCGTTGTAGTCTTGCCGGTCCCCGACGGCCCAGCAAAGAGGTATGCTTGGCCTGTTTCCCTCCGCCGGACTTGGTTGATGAGGGCGGTGGTTACTGCCTCCTGTCCGATTATGTCCGCAAATCGGTGTGGGCGGTATTTGTTGTAGAGCATAGTTTCCTCCTTTTAGGCTTTTAATCTCAGGCAGATGTCAATCACTTTATCCTTGACATTCGGATACCACCACCTTTCTTCTCGGAAGGAATATCTTGTGACTCCTGTATGGTTTGGCAGGATTTACCGCAATGACAATCCCCCCGCACTCGTCTGAATGTTCCTTTGCCAACTGATAAACTACATCCTTATCATGGGTTAGCCCCCAGTCGCATGAGAAGCACCTAGCAATGAATGTTTCTTTGGTATCCATGTCTTACCTCCTCCTGTTTCTTACCTCAGGATTTCAGCCTTGAAAGCGTCCTTGTAATCGTTCCCCGTCAGGATATTAGCGATAGCATGGTTTATGTTTTTAGCCACCAAGTACTTTCTGCCCCGGGTGAGTTTCTTACCATCTATCCAGAGGTCAAAACCTTGTCCCGCTAGACCGGGTTTTACCCTTATAGTGTCTCCTGTAGCTCTTTTTACAGCCAGGTCGGGCATTTAGCCAGTAATTTCCACAGCGCCGATTACCTGGTAGTGCTTACCCGTCCGCGGGTCTAGGACCTTGCCAAAGAATCCAGTTTTGCCAGTAGAAAAGGTCTTTGAGTAGGCCGACAGTACCACGAGTTGGGTAATGTCTAGCCTTTGGGCCTTGATTTTCCCGTTGCCGTTATTCTTTTGTCCCTGTGTCATATTTCACCCCCGTATTTGCTAATTGTAGTACGCAAGCTTTGAACTTTTTGATTTGCTCACGGCTAAATCCCGGAATGTAGGTATCGAGGTTTAACGTTTGTGATTTTGGTAGGTTTTCGGGGTCACGTTTTAATAATTCCGGTATCAGTCTATCATTCTTACGATATAGGCCGACGACATAGCCCCGGTACGTAAGGAATTTTGCTGGTTTTTCAGGCTTAGCCCGGCGTTTCTCCGCCTCTATTTTCTGGTTGCAGTTCCAGCAATAGGCCCCGTCCCGGGCCGGACGCTGTTCGCAAATAATGCACTTCATAGTTTCCCCCTTTCTGAGTTTTTGACTCCATCAGTACGGTCAACCGAGGTTAACCGTACTCATCGAGCCAAAAAGGCACGACACCCCCGTACCAAGACAGGGGGCCTGTGCCTTGGCCTTGCCTCAAACTGATAGCTCAGGTTCAGAGAATACGGTAGTTCCCGGTGAGCTTTTAGCCGGGGAATCCTATGGCTGGATAGGGCCTTGGGGGCTTGCTACTGCCCCAACCGGGAAGTCAAACACATGTCCCGCTTGCCCCGTGGAGCCTCTACATAAGGACACGGGAAGGACATGATGCCGACAGTGCCGGCTGCGCCCTGTCCTCTTGGTGTGGGGGTTTTCACCACAGCCATACCACAGGCTAGGCTACCGGGTCGACAAGCTACCTTGTAACGCCGGGAGCTTACGACCTTGCCTCCGCGACCTCTTTAACGCCCAGGCAAGGCGGGTATACGGTCGGCGTATACCAATCCGTGCTGATTTAGGCCAGCAGGTCCCCGGGGGTAGAATCACCCCGGCTATCCTTGCGACTTGTGGTCTTATCCCGCAAAGCGTGTTGCCACGTAGCAGCGATAGCGCAAGGTACGCCCACGCCTTACGGTGTGCACTAGCTCCAGCATAGCAGGTTAGCTTGATATCACACGGCCCCCGCCAAAGAGGCCAGCCCTTTAACGGGCGTGCGACCGTCTTCCCCGCCATGCCTTATACTAGGCATTGGCCATCTACTATACTAATCCGCTGAGGCGCTAAATTCGTTGCACTTGCTTGCTTTATTAATTGCCTCTACTATACTAATCCGCCGAGGCAATATTTTCGTTGCATTTGTTTGCCTTGCTCATTGCCTCACTATACTAATCCAGTGAGGCAATAAAATTGTTGCAAGAAAATCAATCGGCCGAGCTCTCTGAACTCGGCCGATTAGGACTGTACACTATACTAATCAGTTAAGCTAGTAATTGATAACCTTCTTGCTTAATCCAGCGATTGAGTTTTGATCGCTCTGTATTGCTTAGTGCTCGACCTAGCAATCGCTTTGTTACGATAGGTTTAATTATGTCCGGTAGGCGGTCCCAAATCCTTTGTCCGTCTAGTTCTCCATCCATTTTAGCTTCCCATTCACATTCCCCGACTATTGTTTCAGCAAGCGTGATTTCATTACCGTCCTCGTCCTCTACCACACTATCTAGGCTGTAATGCTGGCGAATTTGGTATTTGTCCCACCAGCTTTTCCAGTCACACCGCGCAATTGCATAAGCTAGTTTCTCGTCACTGGCTTTAGCTTTAAGTAAATTCAAAATTAAATCCTGAAACAGGTCCTCTCTCTCTTCGCTTGGTGCTTTGCGCGAGAATATGTAAGCCGCTCTCAAAGCATTTTTTTGCTCTTTTGACATTGCCTTGATTTCCTCAAGGATTACCTCGACTTGGGCGCCGAATTCCTCATCGTCGTCTAGTGGTAATCTAGAAGCTAGGAACTTTGCAATTTGTCGATATGTGATTTGTAAATCTTTTGATCTCATTTTAACCTCCATTTTTTTATTTTTTATTTCGACACAATAAAAAAGCCACTTTTTTTGATTTGATTTTAATATTCAAATATATATATTGTCAAGTATTTTTAGAGTAATAATTTGTGGAATTCCACAATGAATATAAAAGAGCATAAATTTAAATTTTGTTTATCATTTTTTGATCATCTCTTTTAATTCTTGTCTCGTGATCCATCCCTTATTTATCCATTCCTGAATAGCTTTTAATAATCTTGCCTTCACAAGCGGAAAGAAACCGTCAGTATCTTCATCGGGGTTAAAATAGCCGATTACCTTAAAGCTTCTGCCTCTGCCTTTGCTCACATCCTGAATAATGCCAAACGGTTTATTCGGGTCAAAATTCTCCGTCTTTTCCCAAAAGTTTTCTCTTTTGAGTACCATATAAGGCTTCCCTGGGATCCTCTCTGAAACCTGGTATCCAGCTGCTCTCCCACACACTGGGCATATTGCTTGTCTATATACCTTCATTCTTAATCTCCTTCTTACCAGTATCTTACCAGTATTTGATAAATGGGTGCACAGCAAATACTTTGTTGTCAACGTCCTTTGCCTCTCCAAGCACTCTGGTTGTAATACCCTCCTTACCAACGAATCGTTGGGCTGAATATCGGAAAGGCATATTCGTTGAGGTTCGTTGTTTCCATCGCAAAAAGCTCATTACCACTGTCTCTGGAAGTTTATCCAAAAGCAATGTATTTAGCGTTCTCCTAATGGAATGGAAGCCTACACCGTCAATGTGTTTTAACCCGATTTTATACTCAAGCCTATACCATAACTCCAGAAGCTTGAACTCGCTTTTTGTTTCAAATTCGTAATCAGCGATAATGGGCAATAAAGCGTCTGGTACAATGTGTGTTCTTTCCCTCCCGTGTTTGAGAGTGTGAATGTGGATTGTTTTTCCCACTAGGTCAACATCATCTTTGGTAAGCTCCAATAGCTCCTCCCGGCGGAGACCATAAGTAGTGGACAGGGCTAGGAAAAACTTTTCCTCGGGAATATTATCTCGCTTTGTTGCCTCTATCATCTCAATAACAATGTCGGGGTCAAGTGCTGGGGCATTTACGTTGTTTTCTCTAACCTGGGGTGATTCTCCGCGTCGGAAAGGCCACTCCAGATTGTTACGGTTAAAAAGAGTTCGAATTATACTGAAAGCAAATCGGATACTGCCATCGTTGTAACCGCGGTTGCTCCGTAGATAATCAAGATAGTCAAGAATACCCTGCCGACTGAAGTCTCCCCTAACGAAGTCTAGGTATTCCCTAGCGAAACGTAGGTAGTGGTTTCTCATCTTCCCACTACTGGCAAGACGGCTCTCGTACCTTGTAAGTAGTTCGTCAGTCTCAGTTACCATATCGGTCACCTCCTGCCAGTATTCTAACACTAATACTAGGAATTGTCAAGCCATTGTGGTATAATAATGTTATGAATCAAGGAGACTGGGAAGCTGCTGGTGGGGAATTCTGCCCGAAATGTAAAAGGGAAACAGTTAGATTTATAAACCGTTAATTCAAAAGTGCGGAATGAATGAGTCAGACTGGGAGAAAGCTAAAGGGGTTCTATGCGATTGGTGCGGGCAGGAGACTATGCGGCTTATTCCTTTTAAGGATATGAAAATCTGTCCGTCCTGCTTGAAGCGGATAAACTCAAATGATGCGGAGATTAAGGAACTTAAAAATAGGCTTAGAATGAAAAAGGGAGTATAGTCCGCTCATACTCCCCTCTTCGTAGTTGCCTTGGAGTATTAGACTCCGAATTTGGCTGCCTTGGCCGGGCTTATCTTGGCACCACAGGCTTTGGCAGCTTCCACAAATGCCTTGTGCACAGCCGGGTTTCTCATCCCACCGGTGCCAGCCGCTGGCTTAGCGTATTTTTTGCCCTTCAATGCACTCGCTATGCAGGCATTGAAGGTGCTTGGCCTGTGGCCTTTGGCCACCTTTGCCAGAACGCGGAGAGCCTTAACCCCTAGGCGCGTCTTCCTGATTGGGCTTACTCGTGGCATCTATTTCTCCTCCTTTCTTCTCAGATTCAAACATAGCCAGATTGAATTCCGTTAGTCTCTGGCAGGTTTCTTTATCAATTTCGCAGACGTCATCCCTGATTGAATCAAGCACCTCCGCTAAGGATTTCTCATCCATATTAGGCTCTTGCGTCGCCATCTCAATTATATCGGCAAGACCAGCTTGACCTCTTTCCTGAAGCTCATCCTTATACCAAGCAGCAAGAAGGGGGAGATAGCAAGGCTTGCACAGGTCCGGGTTGCTTGGCTTCCTTTTAAGCCAGGTGCTTATCCGTGTTTCTTTATCCAGTGTTTTTTGATAGCGCTCAAAATCATCAGCCATTTGATTTCATATTAAGCCATATATTATAATTAGTCAATACCAATAGGATGCTATAATGAATACTATAGGTGAGAGACTGACGAAGAAAAAAGGTAGAACTATCTGGGTAAGCGATAATGAGTATGCCATGATAAGCGAAAGTAAAGAACTATTCCGAATGATGACGGGTGTCAAGATAAGCTGGGGAGCCTATATCACCGCCTTATCGCTAGGGGCGATTGCTGCCAAGTCTCTATCTGGATTACTCATCAGGTGTCCTAATTGCAGGCACGAAGTAGAGATGGTTCTGGTAAAGCCCAAACTTAAATACTAAGCCCGGCCTTTTCCAAGTTTTCAGCCGTTTTTTGCCACCATTTCTTCAGGTCACCTTTTTCCTCTTCCCATTCCTTGTGTGCTTGCCCGATAGCCTTCTTTAGTTTGCTGAACCGCTCAGCGGCACCGGCCCCCGCGGGGACTTTGATAGCACAAGTTGCCATTTGCTCTGGGTTTTTCTTTGAGCTAATTAATCCTAGATAGCCCGGTTTCCAGCAGTATTCTTCTCCTTCAAAGGAGAAACACTTGCAGGGAATATTGGGGTCCCGTGCTCTAGTGGGGTCAACCAGTCTGGCGCTACCTGTAGCCTCGTGCTCGGCAATATGAAAAGCTAAATCGGGAACTTCCTGCAGTCGTTCCACAACCTGCTCTGCAACTTTAGAGGCTATCTCCTGAATTTCTGTTTCTGTTAGTGGCATATTATGTCTCCTCTCCGCCTTTGCCACAGGCGCAGTCAAGTATTTTCACTATTCTGCCCTCTGGTAATCCTTCCTTTTTGAGTATCTCCTTGAGCTCTTGTGGATACCTTTCATTGATAGCGCACAGCTCATTCCTAGCTTTCCGCTGATAGCGTTGCTTGAAATTAGACTGGCAACCAGCCTCAGCCGACCAAGCTAAAGCAGAAATACGGTCTTCTAATCTTGAACCTTCAGGAAAGTGTTCCAAGCGGTTATAGAATGCAGGCAAGCTGCTAAAGAAGTCAAACTCGGCAGTTGCGCCAATGCCGTGTTGAAGTTCATGGGCGAGAGTTTTACAGTTGTCACACATCTCATCCTGTAATATTTTATCCTGTAATTCCTTGTTTTTGATGGTGTAAGGAGTCCAGAAAACCTTACCGCTGCCCTTTCCACCAGAACCAGCACAGTAGTATTCTTTTTTATCGGTGTAAATGACATTACTATAGAGGCTTTTGGTTGCAGGGCCTTCGAGCGGGATATGTTCCATCTTGGCTAGTCGTTTTTCAAATTTGTTCGGGTTTCCAAATACTTCAGCTATTTTTTGGTGGCAGGACTTGACTAGTTCATCTTCTTTTGCCCTGTCAAACGCTCCAATATCTTCTTGTGGTTGGATAAAACCAGCCATAGTGTAGCCAGCACGGTCAAAACGAAATTCAATTTTATCTAATACTTGCTTAGCAGTTGCTTTGGCAATGTTTTCTATTTCTTCTGTTGAGAGACCCACCGCTTCTCAATCTCCTTAGCGGCTTCCTCAGCCGCTAATCTCTTTGCTTCATCCAAGGTAATAGCTTTGGCTGGTTGTGTAGCACTAATAGCAAGAGTCCCTGTTACTCGCTTGCGAAAATCCCTGAACTGTGCTGCCATTTGCGGGTACTCGTTATCATAAGCACCGCTGGCAATAGCCTCCACTGTCAGCTTGTGCTCGTTGTCCTTAATCCACTGAATTATTTCACGGTAAACACTGTTATCAGGTTCCTCGGCGATAAGCTCCTCAGCGGCGGCTTCAAGCATCAGAGTGTGCTTGGTCCCTGGGGCCAAGCACGTGCAAGGTTTTCCCCCGATGCGTAGTCCCCCAGCCAAATCAAGCTCCGCCTTGTAGAGTTCTTTAGCAAGCCGGCGCTTGAGCTCAGCGATTGTTTCTTTTTTAGTTGGTAATGACGGGTGAAGGGCAGTAGGTGGCGTCGAAGTGGGCTGATTTGGAGTTTCAGCATGCTCCGGATAGAGTTCCTTCAGCTTCTCTTCCAGTTCGGAAATATCCGGGAGTTCAACTTCTACCTTTGGCTTCGGGGTAATGTTATTAATTAACCCTAGACCTTCATTAATTAGCTCTTTGCGTATTCCCATCATGCTTTTAGTTTATCCAATAAGCCACTGATTGTCAACGGTCTGTGGAACTGCTATAATAATAGCGACAACGATAAGTGGGAAAGTAACAACGATACAACGACGACGACAACGACAATGAAGACAAACGAAGAATTTTACTCCTGCGCCTGTGGCTTTCAAACAGACAGCTTATCTGATTTACGTCGCCATTTCATAACAGCAGGCAAAAAGGAACCCGGCAAACATAAAAGCTTACGGACAAAGGGTAGAACCAAAGTAGTTGCCCACGAGGCTGAAGGTGTAACTGAAGGTGTAACTGGAAGAATTGATGAGGTAGAAGTAAAGCCGCTGCAGTTGCCAGAAACGGTTCTGCCCACTGTTGAGACGTTGGCAGAACAACCCGCGGGAGAAGCGTCTCCCACTCCTATTCAAGTTCAACGAGGAGGAGATGGCTCCTACCGGTCTTTAATCCCGGAGGAAGTTGTAGGCAGAGGTATACCTTTCAAAATTACCCTTTCTGTCAGGACCATCGCTTATTATCAGATCGCGTCCACAATTAACCCTAGCCTTACGCTGGGTGACTTTATAGACCACTGTGTGCACGATACCTTTGAGGGTAGAGGACTCAGTTTAGGCTTAGTTAAAATAGGAGACTAATCATGGCAGATGAAAAAAATTGGATGCTGGCACTGGGAGAAAGAAGACAAGGGAAATCCTTGCCTTTTGAGACAGAAAAGGAGAATCCTATGGAGCAAATCAAACAGGGCATTGAAGCGGTGAAGGAAACCAAGAAACTAGCTGATGAGGTTAGTGGAGCCGATGAGCTAAAGAAAAAACTAGAGGAGACAAAGGAAGAGCTTGACAGGGTAAAAATGGAAACTCTGAGTAAGGAACTGACAGAGATAAAAAATGCCCTGAAGGTTGCTACAGAGCAGCGGGATATTCCCGCAATTAAGGAACTGGAGCATAAGCTGGAAGAAGCCAGGGATGCATTCTATAAAGAGCAGGTTGAGACTCTTCGTCGCGAGATTGCTGAAATGCGCAAGGGTGCTGGAGGAGGTCTAGCCGAAGACATTAAAAAGGTAAAAACGTTGGCTCAAGAGCTTGGTCTCACTTCTAACATCACTGCCACACCGCCTGATATTCTCCTCCAGCTAAAAAAAATGGAACAGGATTTGCAACTAAGACTTGAGCAGATGCGGGACGAGAGGGATAGACGTGATAAAGAATGGCAGCTTACTCTCAAGAGATGGGAGGAGGAAAGAGAATTACGCCGTGCCGAAGCGCAGCAAAAGTATGAGATTGATAAAGAGAAAACAGAGGCGCTCAAGTCAAGCTTTGACCGGGCGGTAAAAATTATTGCCCGTGGCTTGGCCGAAGAGCAGAGTGTAAGCCCGGGGCAAATTGCTCAGGCGTATCATGTTGAGGCTGCGGAAGGGGAAATGGGTCAGTTTATCTGCCCAAAGTGTGGTTCCCCAGTAGCAATTGCTCCTGATACCGTTAGTGCAATCTGCGCTAAATGCGGCTTCACCGCACCAGTAAAGAGAGTTAAGGCTAGTCCACCACCAAAGGAGGCTTCAAGTGAACCCACTGAGCAAGTGGTTTAATGCCGTTATTGCCGAGCTGGCTCCCGACGCCATTGAGTCAATCTTAGGGGAGTGGCTGGGAAATAAGAGCCCGGAGGAAGTCTACCAGTTCTTTATTCAGCACCGCAATGATGACTGGTACGACCTCCTGCCCGGAAAAGCAAAAGTGGCGATTGTGAAACTGGCTCCGATTGACCTTGACTGGCTTGATACCAAATGGGCTGTCGGGGCAATTGCTAAAGTTAATCCCGCAGTAGCCTCTCTTATTATCGGTTCTGCCGACCTTCAAAATCTTCTAAAAGATAAGCTGGAGGGATTAAAAAGGAAAATAAATGAAGCTAAACTTTAATATTAAACTGGAAGCGCCGGAACAGCCTGAACTAAACCTTTCTGTTGACGTACCCGATAAATATGCTACAATAGGCTTAGAGTCGGCAAAACTCGTAGCGGCTATCAAGCAGGCGGTGGACAAAATAAGAGAGGCGCTAAATGAAGAAAACAGAGATGGTAGCAGTTAACTGCCCGGATTGCGGCTTTCCCATAGGCAGTCCAAATATCTTTCTTCAATGCCCATTCTGCGGCAAAAAATCTAATTTGGAGGTCGCCATGAGAGGCAAAGGCACATCTGTAGAATTGAGTTCACAGGGACTGTCAACAAAGATTTCAAGCTCGGGCATCAGCTGGATGCCAGCCCTCATCGGCTTCGGCATCGGAGTGGTCTTTGGACCTACTCTCCTAACAGCAACACGCCATGGTGCTGAGCGGATGGCCAAGATGGCTGAAGAGCGATTAAGAAAAGGTTAAACAATGAGAGGCAAATCCCAGATTAGCCAGCAAGTTGATTCATCTGCAGGCCTTGCTCTTCTTATCGCCATTCTCAGCATGTTTGCCACATTCTACAATGCTTGGCAGACTGAAAAGATGATGGAGAAATTAAGGCTATGAGCGATTTCGATATAGCACGCCCGATAGACAACCAACCGATAGGTGGTGGAGCCAGCGCTACGCTGTTCCACGAGGGACGGTGGCTAACCGAATGGCTCACCCCAGATAATTTTGAAGTTCAAGCTGAATATGAAAAGCTGACTCGAGGTTTAACCAGTTCTTGGGACAAAACCCTCGCCTGTTTTAACCGCGTTCTTGATATCCCCTATGTTAAGGCAGTGAAAATCAGGCTAAGTGTAGACGGCAAGACATTTGTTCAGCAAGATGCTTGGCTTGACCCGGGACAGGCATTGAAAGCACCGGCACTAAACTGCGCCAACCGTGCTTTTCTTCTGGCTTCTTTGCTTCGGCAGCAATATCCCCCGGATAGGGTATGGGTAGTACTTGGCAATCTAAAAATTGACGGCTTGGGAGGCCACGCTTGGGTATTCCTGCGCAACGGACAAGACTACCTTTTGGAAACAACAAGCCCAAATATCCGGCAACCTATCACAGCTGATAGCCCGTCTCATGAGAGCATTATCTACTTCAATGACAAGGGGGTTAGGGCTGTCCCAGGCAGGGAAATCAGAGAGCCATTCTCCAACTGCTGGTGTCACCCATTCCTAGAGGATTATCTCAATGAAAATGCGTGTTACAATCTATAAACAAGTGGCTTATAGCTTTATAGAAAAGATAAGGTAGTGCTATAATTAGTACTAGGAGAAAGCATGGCACAATATGCTGATATTATCGAGATAGTCGCTCCCTCTGAGGCAGCTCCCGGCAACCTGGTGAACGTCACCGTGAGAGTTAAAAACCTTTACTCGGCGGCAGTCGGCATCATGGTGGTTGGTGTTCCCGAATATTCTGGCTTACCACCGGCGCAATATATTGAGGGCCTTTACCCCCAACAGGCAGTAGCCAATGTTAACGCTGGAGTCACCTACTCCTTCAATGGCTATTTCTACATGCCGGACAAGGCGGTGACCGTCCACGCTTACAGCTACTGGTACGGTTCTGACGATCTTTGGCACCTTGATGATGAGATGACAAAGGTTGTTAGTTTAGCACCAACATATGCCGGTAAGATAGTAAGCAAATGGGTCAATAAAGCACCGGAAGGTTATCAATTGTCTATGCCAGCCAGTGTTAAGGCCGACGGCAACACTTTTGAGGTTGGGGTATCCTACAGGAACGATTCCTCCGTAAATATTACTGCTGGTTGCGAAGTCACCATTACTAAACCCGATACTTCGAAGGTTACTCCTGCTGTAGACTGGACCGGAATGAGCCCGGGCGAAAACCTCTCGGTTGAATACAATATCGCTAAGGTTAATCAAGAGGGAAATTGGCTAATAACTATCAGGTTTCTAAAATACCCTGATACAGTTCTCGATACCTTTTCTGGCGTCTGTCTCATTGCCCAGCCAGTGACACAATTTGCCAACTTCGGCGTGACCGATTACAGTAAAGTTTGAGGAGGACTTATGAGAGGTAAAGGAATAGATGCTCTAATAGAGGCTGAGCAGATCCTAGCTAGCGTGGGTGTTGCCCCGACCGGTAAGCTTTCCAGTGTCATGCCTGGCGATAAGGTAAGGGTAACAGCTACAGTCCAGTACAAGGGACCCGCTTATACCGACACCTTTTACGCTGCTATCGGTGAGTGGCGTGGTGTAAACTGGCCGACAGACATCGGGTATTTTGATGAGATCTGGGAAGGGTCAAGCTCAGTCAGTTTTTCGGCAACAAATGATTGGACCACTTATACCCTTCAAGCTGACATCCCGATAACAGAAATTGGACTCTTCCCCTGGACACCGGGGTTGTTCGACCTTTACGCCAAACTGAGCAAGGCAGGGATATTGACTCCGAGATACGATAATGTAATTGAGATTCTGCTTAAGCCACAATTCCAGAATTTTGTGATCACAGATTACAGCAAGGTGTGACCGAAATGATGATTAACAGGCTTGAGGTCATCCGGGGCAATGCCACATTTCTTTGTGAGTGCATTGAGTGTGGCTATAAAATGGAGTCTACGGAACACTGTATTGGGCTTCGATGCCCTAGATGCGGTGGACAAATGCGCCGTGCCGAGCGCCCTGGTCCCGGTCAGCCAAAGCCTATTCAGGCAGCCGCCGGACAAAAGATAGAACTTACTTATGGCGATTCGCTACGTGTTACCACCAGCTTCAAATACCGAAGCAGTAGCGATATAACAGTTACCATCTATGGCGCTATCGGCAATCGCAGATTGGGAGTCTTTGATGAGATAATACCCAGTGAATCCGAACCGATAAAACTCCTCAAAGCATCCGAATTTACTCCAGCGACCGGGACTGTAGATATCCCCATTACAGGGGATATTTCGCCGGGAGAAGGCTATGATATCCTCTGCAAAATAAAAGAGTTTCCGGATGTAAGCGATGAAGTTGATGACGTCATTACTATAACTGGCCTTAAACCAACTTTTGAGCTACTTGAGGAGACTATCTACCCATATGCCTATATCTATGAAGGACCTTGTGAAGTCTCCACTTTTACCTTCAAGAGTGACCCCTTTACCCCGGCGAGCTGGATATCCGGCCTGCTTGCCAAACATGTTGAAAAAAAGGTAAGAGAGGCTGGCGGCCAAGTCTTAGAGATGAGGGTCTACGTTGACAAGAGCCCTCTCCTCTGGACTGACTGGCAGATTGAAGTCGTTGGCATATCACCTTCCGGAATATCCGCTCAAATCGGAATAGCTTGGTGGGCGGTTGCTATTCTCGCTGCTTTAGCTATAGCTCTCATTATCGTTCTAACCTGGTCAATTAAGACAATTGTCAGTACATTCAAACGCAATCCAGCGCTAGAGGATGTAAAAGTAGGCTGGGACAAGGAAACATTAATTCAAACCATTCAGGATTCTGAGAAATACTGGAAACGTCCCCAAACACCGAAAGAGACACTGGAGGGAATGTCTGAAGAGGAGTTAAGGGAATATCTTGATAAAATAGCCGAGGAAGAAGTCCCAACTGGAGGTATACCTTGGGGCTGGATAGCTGTCGGTGCTGGTGCACTAGGTGTAATACTCCTTGCTTCTCAAGCCAAAGGCAAGGAAAAGAAGAAATAAGAGCTTGACAACTTATAAAATATAGTTCAAATTATATTTAAAAGGGGTTGGCAACCTGGGAAGGTTTAAAAGCCAACCCCTTTTACTTCTCGGGTTGCCATCCCTAAAAGGTCGAAGTAAAAACTGGCGGTAAGCAGCCGAACATAAAAAGTTTGGCTTGACCGCCAAATAAGTGAAAAAGGAGGGTAGTAGAATGGCCGTCAAACTTATGCCCGACCTAGGAGCACCAGCCCTCGTCTTTGTAGCTGACTGGGCAACCTCAACCTACGATGAGAAGACAACGGGATTCAAGCTAAATCGCCCGGTAGGCATTCTTCTCGCCATTGGCGGTTATGCCGGCGCTATGTTCGGCTGGGGTGGCGACTTCGTCAAGAACATCGGTATCGCTTCCTTTGACTGGGCCGCTAACTCTATTGTCAGCTACATCAAGGAGAAGGCAGGCGGAACCAGCGCTAGGGTTTCATCACCGATGGAGAGGGCAGGCGTAGCCAGCGCTAGGGTTTCATCACCGACTAGGATCCCGGTGCAGTTAGCGTCTAGGTCCATAGGCGAGAGTAGAGTTGTCTACCCAACTCCAACCGAGGAAGTACAGGTCACCGTAACCTAAGCCTGATAAGCTGAATACGGAATTCTATTATTACTTTTAGGAGAAGAAAAATGGCAGACTATAACATGATGAGCATGCTTGCTCAAAACGGAGGGCCGGTAACTATTATGTCGGTCCTCTGCCCCCAAATACCGGGGATAAAGGACGAGCTACTGGAGGCTGTCAGAAACGCCACCATTGTGGCCGCGGTTAACAAAGCCGCGGAGAAATGGCCGGGTCAGAAACTGACTGTCCGCGACCTCAACGCCTTAGACATGTCCTATACCAATAACGTCTTCACCGAGACCTCAAATGCCACTATCAATGCCTGGAACGCCATGGGATTCGGCAGCTTCACCGTAGCCACTGGAACAGTCCTTGGCATATATGGGCTGGGCATATCGGTAGTGCATGATGGCACTATTGACTATCATCCTATCACTGGGGTAAGGATTGAGGTTGGTGGTGCCAGAGTAGCTCAGTGGCATATCCAATCCTTAGCAATGTGCTGCTCTGCCGACTCTACAACGCCTATCAGGCCAGCTTTTGGCATTGCCAAGTCGCCAATAATTGTGCAGGAAGACCTGACTGTTACCATCTACGAGTACACCAGGACTGCCAGCAAGCTCTATGAACCCTGCTGGCTCGGAGTAACGGTAGAGAAAGAGGGCATCACTCTTAGAGCCTAAGCTGTAGTGTTTGACTAAGAGGATAAGAGGAGGTGAAGGATGCCTATTCCGTCACAATTTGAGGTGGGACGGTTAAGGTTCCACGGCTCTTGGTGCATTCCTGTCACGCTGTCGTCAATTACTGGTAACGGCGATGTGGTAACTGAGTTTACTCCTGGGTTTGCCGGCGCCATCAAGAAGTGGTACTGGATTCAGGGAGTACCTGTTACCACCACAAGTAAAGCAGCAACCCTGAACCTGGAGATTAACGCTGTTGACGTCCAGAGCGTACCCGGGACAAACAGCACGATTGCTTTGACCAGCGCTGCCTGTACCCCGCTGGGTAAGGTAATTGACGGGAGCTCTATCGGTCTCAAAAACACCTTTGACAAGGATGACACCATATCCGTGGAAGCGAGCAGCGTCACGGCATTTGCGGAAGGCAGTGGCGTAATCGTCATTGAGTACGAAGGTAAGGTGCTATAAACAACTCTATCAGGACTAGAGGGAGTAAGTAAGCCCAATAGAGGAGGTTAAACTATGAGCGATAGGATACCTGTATCTGGTTACAATGATGAGGCGCTGACAGATCCTGCAACCGATATGCGGGAGATAATCAGCGGTGAGAACTTTGACGGTGAGGGTGTAGTCTTCTGGTTGCGTGGCATGGCGATAGGCAATGAGCATGCTACGGAGACGGCAGTAGTTGAGCTTGCCGACCAGGATGAAGGTGCCCTAACCGCCGCCAATCAGAGGGGCGTCTTCATCTGCCCGCCAAATGCCACCACCGTCTTCGACTTCCCGGCGCCCGGTATTAAGTTCAAGACCAACATAACCGCGGCTACTACTGGGGGCACGATAGGTGCTTATGGAGTAGTGGCTTGGGGCTATAAGGGTGAGGAGTAGAGATGAGTAAATTCGTCTCTAACGTAGTTGAGCTACTCAATGTGGTAGCCACAAAATCAAGCGTCGGTGCTAACCAGTCCAACGTGGAAATTTTTGAGTGGACAGCGCCACAGGCGCTCAGATTAGTTGAAGTCCAAGTATATTGCACTGCCACCGCAGCCACAGCTTCGGTAGATGTCAAAGAGGCTGGTACAACTGTGCTGAGTGCTGCCGCTACACCAGTGGCAGGTAGCGTGGTTAAACCGACTATTTCAGACGCCGCTATTGCCAGCGGCGCTGCTATCACTGTCCATGTTACCACGAATGGCACTGGTAGTATTACTGACCTGACAGTAACTTTGAGATTTGTACCGACTTAGTACTGGCTGAGAGAGCTATCTCAGCGACGACGATGCAAAGGAGGTAGCAAAATGTCGGAAATCTATAATTTTCAGTTTGACCCCATACTTCTTCCTAACGAGACCGCCACTCTCTTCGGTTCCCAGTTTCCCAAAGATGGTCAACCCGTAAAATGCCGCGCCATCGGCGCTCTACCTGAGTACGTAGCCGACTTTGGTAGCCAGACGGCCGGCACATGGGACCGCGACAATGAAGACCGTAACCTTGAGATGGGCAGTAAGGAACTGGCGCAACTGAGGATGAGAGTGCTGGACAACATGAGACTGGAACTCAAAAATCCAGCGGCTGTCCAGCAGTGGCGCACTAATAACACCAGTTTTTATTTGAGGCAGTTCCCCAACAGCGGAGGCTGGGACCCACTTAAAGATTTCCTCTTCCGAGCCTCTGAATTCTTCATCTACGAGGACAATACACCTCGATTTAATATCTATCCCTATGTTAATTTGACTGCCTCAAGAATATGGTTTGGCGGCTGGCGCTTCAAGCTAGATCTAATAACCAAGGCAGAGCTGACTTCAAAACAGGAGCTGTGGGTCGATAGCTGGCCTACTGGCAAATAAAGAAGAGACATATGCGCTAAAAGGAGGCAGATATGCTAGAGGAAAAAGGTAAAGCTGCTGCCGCTGGTATTGTTGGGGCTGGGGCAGGCTTTGCCGCAGGGCTAGTGCTTGCCAGTAAGAAAGCTGAAGCCGCACCGCCCAGTGATACTAAGGCTATCTTAGATGAGCTTGCTGCAATAAAAACACTGCTAGATCAGATAGTAGAGCTTTTAGGTAGTGCCCCAGCAGGACCGCCAGAGTGGGCAAACAGCCTAATTGAGTCTATCGACTCTCTCAACACCGTTATTGATAAGCTGGTTACTGCCTTGGGAGGTATCCCCGGCCTAGCTCTTGAGAATCCACCGTATATAATAGCGCGACAAGTGCTTGTCCCTACCGCCGGGGAGGCAGTCCAGATGCCAGCGTGCCTCATTCCCTATGACAAAGAGGTGGTAATCAAGGCTCTCAAGTCAAACACAAAGAGCGTCTACATTGGCAATGATAAGGTCGAAGCTGAAGACCATACGCTGAGTTACCCACTGGAACCAGGGGAGGCAATCGGATATAAAATCAAGGATTTACAGCAACTCTGGATAGATGCAGAGGTATCAGGAGAAGGCGTAGTCTGGACAGTTGAGCGGGAGATTGAATAATGGCTACGGCATATGTTATAAGTACCTTTGCGGCAATAAGTACCTTTGCGGCATATCAGAGATGGGGCAGAAACATCAGCCCTAAATGGACGCATGCCGCCGAAAGCACCGCCCCAGCTGCCACTACTGCCCTTGTTAGCCAAACTGTCACAACCGGTAAAAGCGGGTACATCTACGGCTTCTTTATCTCCTGCCAGGAAGCCAACGACTTCCTAATCAACTGGACTTCGGGAGGAGTTGCCTACTCTAAGAGAATTATCTTTGGCTCAATGGGAACAATCGAATGTGTTGACCCGGTGCCTTTGAATGAAGGGCTACCCGCTGATGGTGGCACGAATGTCACCATAACCAATATTACAGCTGCCGGTGCTGGCAAGGTCTATCAGGCCAATGTGCTCTATGGTGAGGTCTAAATGGGTGGTTTTTCAACCGTAGGCGGTGGTATCACCAAGCTATCACAACTTGAAATAGATGCCGATAAGGACTGGCAGGCTAAAGCCATTACCAACCTGAACAGCATCGCCAAAGCTATGGAGCATGGTGACATAGCTTTCCGCGGTAGCAGTATCCTCAAGAGACTCGCGGCTAACGCCGGGATAGGATATAACTTCTTGAGGAGCCGGGGGCCCGGCTTGGACCCCGTCTGGGAAGATATCATGTCTCTTATTGTGTACCTGACTGGTGCTCTCAATAGGGCCCTGGTCCTTGATTTAGCTATTCCTCTTCCCACAATATCGCAGGTAACCGAGCAGGCCTCGAGCCCCCCAGGGCAGACGGCTACGTCCGTTTTGACCATACCTCAGCCATCGGTGGGTATGGTAACAGAGGTCGGTGCTGGTGGGGGTGTGGAAGCGACACCTTCACTCGGTATTCCAGCACCGGGTATCGCACTGAGCGAGATAGCCACCGGGGAGCTTCTTGGCGGTGCCGTAGCTGACGACGGCGGGGTGCAGACTAACGAAACTACCCCGGCCAACAATGATACGACCAATGATATGACCTTGCTCCCTGCCGTCCCGGCAGTGAACGATGCCTATTATTTCGGCCACTCATCGTTATGGGACTGGCTTGAGTTGCGTATTGGCACAGCTGGCAATGGTATATGGACGATTACCTGGGAGTACTGGAGTGGCACCGCCTGGGCGGCTCTTGCCGATGTCAACGATGGCACCAGTGGTTTCATGGTTTCCGGGAAAAAGCTGGTCACCTTCACCCGGCCCGCTGACTGGGCGAAAACTACAGTTGGCGGCATAGCCAATCTCTACTGGATAAGGGGCAGGGTATCGGCCTACACATCGGTAACAACGCAGCCCAAGGGAAACCGGGCTTTCATATGGATTAAACATTAGGAGCGGAAAGATGAATCAAACAGATTTACAGCACGAAGAAGCCAGATACGAGCAGCTGAGAAGGCTGGGGCAGGAGCTCCATATTCCGATTCCCGAGGCATTCTGGGAGCTCGAGGTGAGGGATAAAGATGGCAGAGTAATTCAATCGTTGAGGCAGCACAGCCATAGCTGGGTAAGGAATGCCTATAACCATATGTTCAGCCAGCTTGCCGGTAAAAATGGAAGCGATACCACCTTCGGTGCAGGCAAAATAAGCATCAAGGATACCGGCGGGACAGTGAGGTATGGGACAGCGCCAATAGGTCACAGCTCCACTGATATTGATGGCAGTTCCTATGGCTACCGGGGGGCGGCAGGTGATGATACCTGGGGTATCCAGGTAGGGTCGGGCACAAACGCTGAGAGTTTTGAGGACTACCAGCTGCAGGCCAAGATTGCCAACGGTGTTGGTGCGGGACAATTGAGCTACATTCAACAAGACCCTCACGTTATAACCTATAACGCCGACACCAAGGTGCTCTCCAATACACTGGTGAGATACTTCAACAACAATAGCGGTGGCAGCGTCAATGTAAACGAGGTTGCTCTGGTGTTAAATCAACCTCTAAGCGGTGTCACTGGGAAATGGGTGCAGTCTCGAGATAAGCTCGCGGCAACAGTAACCGTACCAAACACCGGTCAGCTGAAGGTGACCTATACGGTCCAGTTAACCTACCCAGCTTAGGGGGTTTGACACTCCCACGCCTAAAGGCATGGGATTCTCAGTTCAAGGACTGAGTTAGGGGCTGTGCCAAAGCAGCCCCGGCTAGAGAGATATTACGGTAATGAATTACACCGAACTTAAACCGGGCGACGTGCTCTTCTTCAAAGCCACGAATTGGCTGGTGAGACTGTTCGTGAGATACCGCCACGTGGCCATGTACTTCGATACCACGAAGCGAGAGCTGCCGCTGATTGTGGAAAGCATCGGCCGGGGCGTGCTCATCCGCAGTCTATTCTGCTACACCGGAGAGGAAATCACAGTAAAGAGGCCAATTGATGAAAACTTCGGCCCACTGGCGGCTAAAGCTGCCGAGAGGCTGGCCGATAACCCCGGCTCCTGGTATGGTTATTTTGATATTCCAAGATATGCAATTCCAAAGTTGATATTGTCAAAATTAGGTAATATATTACCAAGAAAATGGACATTGATTATTAAACTACTTGCATTCACGTATCGTAAGAATAATTTCTATATTTGCAGTGAACTTGTAGCAGATGCTTATGATAAAGTTGGTTATTCTTTGATCGATGAGAATACCATACCTTTACCTGATGATATAGCAAATAGTAGTAGGTTAAAGTATTGTGGTAGTATCATTCTGAAAGGAGAAATTATTGAAACGACGCTTACTGATACCACTTACAATTGAGCTAATTGGTATAGCTGTGATTGGATGTGGAATAGGGCTTGAGCTATCAGTAGGTGGGGATGTTTTTTTGGTGATGACGACAATTGGTAGCTGTCTTGTTGCAACTGGTGGTGTGATCTGGGGTAAATTCATGCATGGAGGTAAATAGGAAACAATCGGCACGGCTCACTTGAGCCGCAGTCATGGTAGATTCCACTATCTTTCTGAATGAATTTCTTTGTTGGCACCAGTCTATCCCCGATGAACCAGAGCGTTTCGAAAGTCTTACAGTTTGGACAAGTACAGACATACTCATAATCCCTTGCCACTTTTGACTTCTTCACAGCTAATTTTTGCTTGAGCCAGGCGATTTTGCACCTCATGCAGGGCAGCGGTAGCCTCATCCAGCACCCAGCGCCAGCGGCTCTCCTCGCACCAGACGCCGGATGTCGATCTGTCCACTGTCTGTCTTGGGAGACAGGGCATATCCTTTGCAGCAGTAAATCCGATCACCAAAGACGCGGGCATGGGCACAGTCATAGAGTGTGCGCTTCTTCATCTCCTCCTCCCTTTCGTTTTTTGAGCAGCGCCTCTATCTCCTGCGCTAGCCGGTCGCCCAGAATCACCCCGCGATTGCTCTTTTCGACCAGACCGGCCTGATAGCCTAGCTGATAACCCCGGGCTACACCCCGCGAATAGGCTTCTTCACAAATTCGTCTTAACTTTTTCTGAGTTAGCCAAAGTAGCATCTGTTCTCTCCTTTGCGCAGCGGTATTCAGGTGCATTAATCACCACCACTTTGCCGAAATCAGCTCTCAACAGTCGGCTGCCAATCCTGTGCCCTCCAGCCTCTTTATCTCCTCCAGCCACCGCCTCACCCTTTTGCTGTGGCAATGCCCCCAGCCGACCTTGCATTGAAAGCGTCCAGCCAGAAAATGCTTGGCATGAGGACACATTAGGCATACAGCTACTATTTTGCCTTCTAATTCCTCAATCTTAGCCTCTTTCATCATCGCTTTTTCTCTTGTAACACCTGTAACACCTGTTATATAACAGTTACGGTTCGGGCGTAACGTAACAGGTAGGGTATATATTTATATATACCCTGTTACGCGCCCTGTTACGCGCCCTGTCAAACCTCTTTCAACAGTAGTCCCCATTTACTGGAATCCAGCTTTGTTATCTTTTTCTTATCTTTTAGTCGTTTAAGAGCCATTCTAGCTGCCGCGTCGGTAATATCTAAAGCCTCTACAATTTCTTTTGTTGTCATCGCACCTTCCTTTAGTAGTTCTTCTATTTGTGATTGAGTACTAAGTGCAGATAGAAATTCTCCAATAGTTCTCGGCTTACTTGGAGAGATAATCATACTGTCAGCAGTGAAGGCTATGTTAAGTCCTATTGGTTGGCACAGCTTTTGAAATGGGGGTGATTTCCGGTGAAACAGACCAAGGTCTATTTCGTCCTCACCGACATCCTGGGCTTTCCGTGTTTCCCATATTGACCTAGCCTGGGCTTCAAAGAAAACAGAGCCGAAGACAGTTTTCTTTTTCGTCTCCGGGTTTTTGGCAGTATGAGCCAAAATGAGGGAGGTAGTTTTTAGTTGGCGCAGGGCGGAGAAAAATGCTAGTGCTGATTCAGCCTCCTTGAGTTCTCCTCCACAGGCTAAGCCCAGGCTGTCAATTATGATTACTTTAGCATTAGTGTCGCTAATGTGCTGGTGTATCTGGGCAACATCTTGGGCTAGGGGCAACGCGCACCGGCGGTAATTTAGTTTGAGTGGGGGGAGACCCATCCCTCGCTGGATTTTAGTCAGCATCCAACGGACTGTGTCCTCATCCATTTCGTAGTCTAAGTAGAGTGTTTCCACCGGGTCCCGAGGTGGAATTAAATCCAAGCCACATCCAACCCAGGCAAGTGGATTAGCCATTATTTGGGTCATAATGATGGCAACCGTAGATTTCGCTGTGCCTGGGTCGCCGAAAAGGATAGTGGGATAATTTTTGATAATGATTGGCTCAAGGATATATTCAGGTGGTTTGACGTCTTCCCCCGTGGTAAGTATGTTCACTGGTTCCCCCCGGCGCGACCTCTCTAGAGTGTAGGCAGAAAGCTGCTCCAGAACGTCAAACCAGTTTACCAGCTTGGGGTATTTCAATTCGAGTGTCTTAGCCAAGTCTGTTCGACTGCGACTGGAGCTAAAATTGAACTGTGCCTGATGGAGATGAGGTCCATATCCTGGGGCGGAGGTGGTTATAACTATTTCCCCAGTTACCCTACCATCGCTGTGCGGGTGGATTCTTGATACCTCAATGGTTATTTTTTCCTTCAACCAGGTAAAGATATAGCCTGAAATTGTGTCATTAATTTGCGGTGGATTCATAGTTTCACACCCTTACTCTTTCCCCAGGTTGCCTTTGGTTTAATTGAGTCAGCGAGCAGTTTCTGGGTGTACTGAAGTCCTCGTCTTATATCCTTTACTTCATCATAGATGTGTTCTAGCTTGAATTGTTTAAGGTCTTCTGGCGTCAGCCCGGTCAGTTTTTCCTCAACACTTTCGAGTCTCTTGTTGATGGCTTTTAGTTCCTGATTCTCCACCGGCTCACAGGGCCCCGGGTCAGGCAGCCCATATTCTCGGCAGTAATGACGGTGCCAGTTCCAAGAAATCGGGAAATCAATCAAAGGCTCATTCCAGCCACAGGCGTAGCATTCGATATTTGGGTAGCCTACTTTTACTCGATTGGACTTGCACTTTGGGCATTGGTATTTCATAGAAAAGCGTCAAGGAAACCCATCCCTTTAGGGGTGGGAGGAATTGACGCATACCTCCTTTCTGTAGACTTGACATATAGCAAATTATACTCTATACTAAAATTGTGAAGCAAACATTGATGATTAAACTTGCTCCTACCCCAGAACAATATCAGGCTTTGCTTGAGACTATGGAGCGATTTAACGAAGCCTGTAATTATATCTCTCAGCTTGCTTTTGAACACCATACAGCAAGTCGAGTTAAACTTCACCATCTTGCTTACCACTATTTGCGTGAGTATTATGGCTTGTCGGCCCAAATGGCAGTAAGGGTAGTCGGTAAGGTTGTGGATCAATACCGCAGAGATAAAACTCGGTTCCACATATTCAAGCCACACTCGGCAATGATCTATGATAGCCGTATTCTTGCGTTCAAAGGCTTGGATAAAGTATCTATTCTTACGTTGAGGGGACGGCTGATTATCCCCACCAGAATCGGTGAATATCAGACTGCCAGAATGAACACTGTGGTTAAAGAGACCGACCTTATACTTCGCAATGGCATTTTCTATCTGGCTACAGTTGTTGATTCTCCTGAAGCTAGCCCTGATGACCCCATTGGGGCATTGGGGGTTGACCTCGGTATCGTCCACCTTGCTGTTGATAGCGATGGTGAATTTTATAGCGCTGAGCAAGTGGATAAGGTCAGGGAACGATTGGATAATCTCAAAGCCAAACTTCAAAGTAAGGGAACTAAATCGGCTAAAAGGCATCTTAAAAGGCTGTCCGGGAAAGAAGCTAACTTTAGAAGGAATACCAACCACATAATCAGCAAGAGGCTGGTGGCGAAGGCTAAAGACACCCATCGTCTGATTGCTCTTGAAGACCTCAAGGGTATCAGACAAAGGGTCACGGTTAACTGCAGCCAGAGGCGGCGCTACCACTCTTGGGCTTTCAGCCAGCTTCTCCGATTTATTCAGTATAAGGCTAAGCTGGTTGGAGTTCTGGTCAAGCTGGTTGACCCCAAGTATACCTCTCAAACCTGTCCTCGTTGTGGTTTCGTTTCCAAACATAATCGTGTCTCGCAATCTTCCTTCGTCTGTCAGGCTTGCGGTTTCGCCTCTAACGCTGACCTGACAGGAGCGATTAACATCGCTCAAAGGGCATTGTCAACTGCCCTATTGCCTCGGTCTCCCTTTTGCGGGGAGGTGCCAGGGGCAAGCCCACTGGCTTTAGCCGTGGGTGGTTGACGTTTCTGTCCCGTGGTTAGTAGCCGGGGCTAAAGATTCCCTACAATATCAGCCTAGGGCAATTTGGCGATTTCGGTAAATCGCTAATTTGCAATAGTCCAGGCTAATCTCGTAGCCGATTGCCCTTCTACCTAGCTTTTTGGCGACCCACAAGGTAGTTCCGCTCCCAGCGAATGGGTCCAGAACTAGGCTGGGAACTGTATCAGCATTGCATTTACATTGTGGTTGCCAGCCAATAGTTGTTGTCTCTGGTGGACTAAGCATTGTTCCCGAGCTGGCAGTTCTATCCCCTGCTTTATTTCCCCAATCTGACCGTTTTATCTCCATGTTCTTATGGCCAATTACCCTTTTCCACGGCTTCCCACACTTACTACAGCACCCTACCTCTGGCGTTGCTGCCTTGATACAAATTTCTGGCAGCCTCTCCGGGAAGGTAGCAAAGTGCGCCTCCGGGTATGGTTGCGTGGGGAATGTCCAGACAGAACGGAGGTTGCGCCCGGTTTCTATTGGCCTTACTGGTCGTCCTTTTCTAAACATAGAAGTTGCTCCGTAGTGTTGCTTACCATCGTGTCCACCTAGTTCAATGTATTTATGGCTGCTAGTTCTTATTTCAGGGCCACCCCAGCGATTTAGTGGCTCGGCGTAAGACTCTCTCACGGCCTCCTGGTCCCAGTAATAGTGAGCGCTCTTTGTCAGCATCAGGATATACTCATGACTTTCGGTTGGCCTGTCCTTGACACTCTCTGGCATAGCATTAGGTTTTGCCCAGATAATTACAGACCGGACCCACCAGCCATCTTCCTGCGCGGCGATAGCAACCCGGAAGGGAATAAGACAAAGGTCTTTAGGTTTAAGGATAGGGTGATTTTTCAGAACAGTTGGCGGGTCTACATTGCTAGGCATTACCTCAAACTTGTTTAGATGCTTCGTATCTGGTTTATGACTTCGATTTCCATAACTACCGGCATAAGTGTCCCCAATGTTCCAAAACACAACGCCATCTTTTCTGAGTACCCGTCTGATTTCTCGTAAGAATTCAATAGTGTCCTGGACGTACATTTCAGGTGTCGGTTCCAATCCATAGGCACCGCGCCAAGCACCACAGATAGAGCAAGTATTTGTCTCAGGTAAAGCGATTCCAAGGTTACCTCTATTTGTTGCTTCTTTGCTCTCAAGATTAACAATGTCAGATTCTTTTCTCGTGCGTCTTGGAGGAGTCATTATCCATTCATGGTTACAGCCTGGCTCGCCGCCCCATATTAGGTCTTGGTTACCTGCATATTTCCTCAAGCCCCAGTAAGGTGGACTGGTCACCACGCACTGGACTGATTCATCGGGTATTTCAGTCATTTGGCGTGCATCAGCACAGTATAGTTTAATGAGATTATCCTGATACACTAGCATTTTTCTTACCTTTAATTTCTTCTCAGCCATAAGTAAAGCCTCCACCAATCGGGGTCAGTTTCCATCGGCCACCAGCCAATGTTTTCCCCTTTTGGGCAAACTACTGACAGGTTAAGTGCCCAGCGCAGGTCAATTTCCATTTTTTACCTCCTGTTGCTTTGCTACTTCCTGCCCACCGTCATCGTAATCCGGGCAATTGGCACAGACCGTAGTGCTGAAAGTAGTCATTGTCCTAACTGCCAGTATCCTTCTATAACATTCGCTCGGCTTTTCAGTTATATCGGCTTGGCTTGAGTACCCGAGTTCTTTTATAACGTCTCTTGGTTGGAGATTGAAGTCTTCGTGACACGCTTTATAAAGCTCTGCAATTGTCTTTACTGTCTCCGGGTCCCGGGCTGGTTTGGCCGGAGCCACCGTGCCGGTCGGTTCCTCATCCTTATGAGCTTCCCCGGGGACGGCCGGTGCCGATACTTCTTGCCTTTCCTTTTCACCCTGAACAGCATGCACTAGGCTATCCCACAACTTCTCCATACTGACGCCCTGGTCAATCAGGTCCTTTTTAATAGACTCGACATGAAGTAACTCTCTTGCCTCTTCGGCAGTGAGCCCCAGCTCAGACTTTACCTTAGCCCAAAATTTGCGCCAATCAGGATTCCCTCCTTTTTCCAGGGCTGGCGGTAATTCCCTTTCTGGTGTTTCGCCTTTTGGCTCAGGTAATACCTCTTTTACCTCTTCGTAATCAATATTTGAGATAGTGCCAGAGAAAAGCGAGGGGAACGCTTCCACCATGGCGCGCTTCAGGGCCACTTTGCGTAGCATTGATGGTTGCTTTTCCTCAGTCCAGAATTCTGTCAGGGTGCCATCCTTGCGGTAGCGGAGGCACTCTTTCTTGTTAATTGCCACATAAAAAGGGCGAGTCCGGTCTTTCCGATATACCTTTGCCCAGCCACCAACAAGCTGTGTCCTCTCCTTATCAAGCAAGAAGGCGCCTTCGCGGAATTCAAGTCTGCCCCCGAAGTCTAGGATAATGCCAGCTTCGTAACCATCAAACTGGGGATTTGTCTCCCCAGCCTTGAGGTATGAGTCTATGGATATAACTATGGCCGCTCTATCTTTCTCAGAATATTTAATCAGATATATCTCTTGCTCAAACGGATTAAGCTGGAGGGACTGGCAGGTCTTCAGGAAGAGAGCTATCTCTTGGTCACTGGCTAAGGGACATATAAGGTTTTTAACGTCCCTGAAGGTTATTGGTATTCTTTCTCCTTTGTATTCGACTATTGCCTTTTCCTCTGTTTTTACCGTCTCGCTCATTTATTCCCTCCAATTAGCGTGATTATTCGAATATACATATCTCTGCCATTCAAGAGCATCACGCTCTTTTCTAGATAATGGCAGTCCTTCGATAAGATACTTGAAAGAATAAACCCAGACCCAGGGATTAGAGTCCCAATCATAAGGCGGCTTGTTGATGGAATTCCAAAGATGCTTAAATTGCGGTAAGGAGACTAGAGGAACACCAGTAGTAAAATATAACTGTTTAATACCTTCTGCCTCAATATCCTGTGGAGTTATCTCCTGCAATCTTCCTACTCTCACATCTGTTATCTGAATAAAGTGGCGAGCTACCCATGCGGGCATGAAAAGTGCAGAACGCCATTTACTTCCCATAATTGACCATAAAGGCTCTTCTGGCGGGGTATCTTTATAGCAAATCAAAGCATCGTGGCTTATATCAGGGATTGGGCTAGAATCATAAATAGATTCAGTTATCCACGGCTCTTTGAGATAAACGATTTCACAAAATCGATAATGCGGCTTAATTACCGTGAAGTAATTGCCTTTACTGAATGCAAAACTTTGGTCATCTTCATAAAATGTCCACGTCCAACCTTCTGGCTCAAGGTTAATCTCTTTCAACCTACCTAGTCGCCGTGTCTGCGTTTTCCGCCCGGCGATAACTGCCTGCCTCATTTCAGGCGTGAATATTATGCCTTTCATTTCCAGTAAACCCCTTTAATTCATGCTACTATTCTGTCGTTAAACCAGTAGTGCCCGCCTCGTTGGCTCCGGTACCAGTAAAGTGACCAAAAAAGGTAATTACGCTGTAGTGCGGTGATAATATCTTCATTACCACTCCAGCCGCCGGTAGAGAGATAGAGGGTGTGTTTTTTCCGGACGAATCTGTCTGGGTATTCCCAAAACTGCTGAACATAATTCAGCAACTCACTGACGTGAGACTTGGTTAAATCCCACTTCTGGATTTTCTTTAGTACCGATTCTGGTGGGTACATCATTTTATCTCTGTTACCCCAGCGGTAGTTGCCGAATCAACATTCAAATGCGCCTTAATCTCCCAGAGTCTGATGCCACACTTACAACAATACCAGCTGCCACCGGTATCCTGCTTACAGAAACAGTGATAGCAATAGGCTGGGTTGTTAGCTGTAGAAGTATTATTCATATTAACCTCTTCCGGTCTTTGCATCTCGGTAGCGTCCACACTTGGGGTCAAAAATCACTTTAATTTCTAGCACGGTCATCTTTCTCCATCTGAATTTTCAAAAGCGATAATTCTAATTCCAAACTGAGGAGTCTGCATTCAATCTGATTCAGTCTCAAAGCAAGCTGTGCCTGCTCGGAGATAAGTTTCGGTTTCGGCTCCGGAGCCGGTAGCCCGGGGATGGGGAGCTGCTTATTCATTGCTCTGTCTCTCCTGGCAGTCGTTCTGGTTTGACGTATAGGTCATGCTGCCGGGCACGCTGAATATATTTCAGGGCTTCAATGCCAAGCTTGATAGCGTCCTTCTTAAAACAAGTGGAATAATTCTGGCTACGGCTTTCAAGCATCGAGAGGATTTCAATAGCTTCGTCTATGGTCATTTTAGAAACCTACCAATCGCCATTGTTTCGGTTCACACTCCGCAGCTGCGGTCTGATAGACTTCTTCGACTTCCCGTACCGTTGGCCCGGGGTTAGCGGGTACTGACTTTAGCGACTCCACGATAGCGGTTATTTGCTCCGTGGTTATCTCTTTTCCCTGGTCTAGAATCTCCCGCTCCTGCGCCTGGTAAGCACTGTGCCCTTTGCCGTGGAGTGCCCCACCGCACCGGCACTTGCACCGCGGGTGCTTGGCATTTTCGCAGGCTGCTGCCTGTGCTTTGGATAGTGCTCGCTTGTAGGTCTTCATTTTGCCTCCTCAGAGCCAGTTATAAATTCAATTTACTTTACGTCAAGCGAACCAATACAAACCCATTCAAATCTAGCTCAAGTCAACCACTATATTGACATTCCGAAGGCGGTGTGGCTATACTAAACATAGAGAGGTTCGTACTGCCACCCAGTCGCCTCTTATCAGGAAAGCTATCGTTCAGTCACGATAGCTTTCTCTGTTTCTTTCCACTTTTCTATTTCGGTCTTTGGAATATATAGAATACCGCCGAGTTTTATGCCAACTATTTTCCCGGCAGCAATCCAGCGGTAGATAGTAAGCCTAGGTTTCCCTAACGCTTTCGCTGCTTGGGCAACGGATACTAAATCATCAGTTCTAACTTTTATTTCCATGTTACTATGAGTGTAACAGATTTATCAGTCTTTGTCAATAGCCCTTTGGCTTTGACATAAAGTGTTTCTATTCTTACGTTCGGCTTCAGCGTCTTCTCGCTTCCACTTAGGTATTAACCAGAGCAGTAGTTTTGGACAATTTGACACTCCCCCGCCTAAAGGCGGAGGATTCTCAGGTCTAGGATGCCTGAGTTAGGGGGCTGTGCCAAAGCAGCCCCGGCTGAGGGGATATACCCCAAAGCCCTCTTAAGAATATTACGGGAGCCGTTTAAGTCGGCAGAATACCGGAGACCACAGGAATGGCAAAGAAAGAGACCCTGATAGGGGCGAGAGCCAGGACTGCCACAACGGTGGCAGATCTTAGAGGTATAAGCCTCTGGGATAACCAGTACTGCCACACCATCCCAGGCCGCCTTATATTTGATGAACTGTGTCAACTTGTAGTACGGCATAGAAGAGACGATGCGGTTCATCCGCTTGCCTCTGGCTCTTTGCCTGATGCCCTTCAAGTCTCCCAGCACGATGGTAGAGCCGGTTTCTTTTGCCTCGTCCACTATCTGCCGGGAAATCTGGTGGCAGACAGCATTGACTTTTCGCTTTTCGCTATTCCCTACTTTCTTAATTATACTGAGAAGTTTTCTTTCGCCAAGCCTCTTTCTCAGCCAGGCATAGTGTCTCCTAATTCCCCTGACTTCCTTACCCAGAAATTTGGGGTGGATACTATCACCGCCACAGACGGTGGCCAGGTATCTCTCCCCAAGGTCTATAGCAAGGAGATGGGCAGGATTGATAGCAGGCTCATTCACTTCCTTTTCAATAACCAAGTGAATAAACCAAGCGCTCTTTCGTTTAATGAGCTTAGCCTCTCTCAGCGAGCAAACATCAGGAATATCACAGTGGGGCTTAAGGGCCAACCAGATACCACCCCTTATGCCAAAACAGGGGAACTTGAACCAATATGGGGCAACATCGGTATCCTGTCTCTCCAAACGAATAACGTCCCGGCGCAGGATCAGCGGGTAGTGCCGATGCTGGGGGCTCTTAATCTTCTTAAGGAATCGCTCCGCCTGTTGCCTAGTAGCAGAATAGAGGTCTGCCCTCTCCCCATGAACAACACTCTGGAAGCCCTGGTATTCCTTTTCCAGAATATCCCGCTTCCGGCATGTCGGGTCGATGACTTTAGCTTTGATTGTCTTTTGGATAAGCATCTACTTTTTGCTCTGTGCTTCAATATATTTTCGGATAGTCTCAGAACTCACATTACCAGCAGTGGAAGCAAAATAGGAACTTGTCCACATACTGGGCATTTTTCTAAGATGTGGAAACTCTTGACGCAATATCCGAGAAGTATAACCTTTAAGACGAAAGGCTACCTGATGAATAGCCAAATCTGGCATAGCATTCACAAAAAGATGGACATGGTCCGGGTTTATCTCCAAAGCTATCACCTCTATGCCAAGCTCGGTAGCTTTTTCTCTAAGAAGCTCATCAAGCCTATCTTTAACTTTATTCACCAATACCTTCCGCCGCCGCCGGGGAATCCAGATGAGATGATAGTTGACCAGAGAGACCGAGTGTCTACTATGTCTATAATCCTGTCCCATAAACATATATTAGCATACTTTAAGGAAGGAGGCAAGGGGCAATTCATCCCCCAGCTAAAGCATGGGGGCTTTCTTGCCCTGATTCTGTAATAAATATTCGTCAAACATTACTCTAGAATGGAACTACCTATTACCAAAAGCATAAACGGCATAACTATCAGCACTATCAGTCAAAACTGACCATTCTGCAACCTCGTTAAGATACAAGTTAGATACACTGGTTGAACTCATATCTTTAAGCGTGCCATCCTTATCATAAGCAACAACTATTACATAAACTAATTTCATCGGCAGGTTACTCGTGTTCTGCACCTTTCCTGATACCTCTGGGAACCAACCGCCAATCTTTTGCAGACTCACCTCAAAAACCTTCAAGCCATTTCCAAAACTAATTTCCTGTATTGACTTCAACTGGGTTAACTCTGCCTTGACGCTAGCTAACTCTGCTTCTGATTTGGTTAGCTGAGTCTTTGCACTAGCTAACTCTGCTTCTGATTTGGTTAGCTGAGTCTTTGCACTATCTAACTGTGCCTTTGTACTAGCTAACTCTACCTTGACGCTATTTAACGCCTGCTCAGCCTTATTCGCTTTACTAGAATTACTTGAGCAGGTAACTAGACTGATGAGCAATAGAAAGGACAAGATACCAATAATCACATATTTCATACATACACCTCCTTTCAGTTAACTTTAATTTTCTGATAACATTCGGCATAAATGCGATTTACTTCACGCCGCGTTTTTTGCTACGCTGCTCAATCTCAATATCTACGAAGGTCAGCAACAGGACAAAAGCCAGGATAATTCCGATTGCAAACAGGATAAACTCAAACATACTCATCTTCTCCTGCGGATTTTTTCGGTATCAGCTCATATTCTCTGATCAGGGCGGAGCAATGGGCGGTCCGGAAGCCCTGACACTCCCCAGCATTAAAATGCGGGGCTTTCTGAGGTGTTTCTGTAATTGGGCATAACCACCTCCTTTCTGTGGTCAATCTTCATCAGCGAAGGGTAAATCTAGCTCAATCTCCTGCTGGCGCTGGGCATTACAAGATAAACATGTGCAATTGCCACGGCAATCATTAATATAGTCATGTCCACAGGTTTTGCATATGCCGTCCCACCCCTTTGCCTCATAATATGCCTTAATTTGTTCTTTGCTCATTTTTCACCTCCTTCTTTAACTTGATAATTTCGAATGGTCTCGCTAGCTCAGCAAACTCAGCGATGTCCTCGTCCGGGACGAGATAATATATATCTTCGTCCCCTTCGTCTTGGCAAGTTTGCCAACGGCTGAGCCGCTCTAATGCGGCTTCTTCAGCATCAGAATTGGGGCACTCTACATATTTACCATTCCGGACTTGCTGTAAATAGACTTTCATTTTTCACCTCCTTTCTTTAACTTGATAATGTCAGCGATAGTTAGCTTTCCCGCCTTCTCTGCTGCTAACTCTAGGATAGCAAAGACGGTTTGGGCTTTCCCGACAATTTTAATTATTAGCATTTTCACCTCCTTTTTAGTGTATTAGACTTTCGCTTTTAGTCTGATGACCTTACCGATAGTGAGTTTCCCTAGCTAAGTACTGCTTGATCTTTATTGATAAATCCTGAAAAATCTGAGTTTCAAACTTGCTTGAATCCAGATGAATATCAGGCTGTGTCCCAAGAGCATAGGCTATTTTAGCAACCGTTAGTAATGTCA